>Ga0102812_10000750_pt1 | contig 23080 bp, 25 predicted proteins | sample ColrivemetaGS713_FD_79334 | JGI IMG/M metagenome (GOLD analysis project Ga0102812, IMG submission 79334) | Estuarine microbial communities from the Columbia River estuary - Flood tide ETM metaG S.713 | ecosystem: Environmental > Aquatic > Marine > Intertidal zone > Estuary | place: USA...
GAGTGATCTAAAGATTGAGTTGTTGCCGTGGCAGAAAAAGGTGTGGGCTGACGAGACTCGGTTCCACATCGTTGCGGCAGGTCGCCGGACAGGTAAGAGTCGTTTGGCTGCTTACCGTCTAATCATTGAAGCGCTGCAAAGCGAGAGAGGTCATGTATTCTATGTCGCTCCAACACAAGGTCAGGCTCGTGACATCATGTGGCAAACTATTCTGGAAGTTGGTCACCCTGTCATTACAGGGAGTCATATTAACAATTTGCAGATTAAACTTATCAATGGTGCGACGATTTCTCTAAAGGGTGCTGACCGCCCTGAGACAATGCGAGGTGTTAGCTTAAAGTTCTTGGTCATGGACGAGTACGCTGACATGAAACCAGAAGTGTGGGAACAAATCTTACGTCCTGCACTAGCCGACTTAAAGGGTCGTGCCATGTTTATCGGCACACCAATGGGTCGAAACCACTTCTACGATTTATATCAATATGGGTTAACAGGTGATGATGAGACATTCAAGTCTTTTCACTTTACCTCGTTCGACAACCCGCTACTAGATCCCAAAGAAATTGAAGCCGCTAAAAAGAGCATGTCCTCATTCAGCTTCCGGCAGGAGTTTATGGCATCCTTTGAAGCTGCCGGAGGTGAGCTGTTTAAGGAAGAGTGGGTTAAGTTCGAAGAAAATGAACCTGATGATGGTGATTTCTACATTGCCATTGACTTGGCAGGTTTTGAAGCCGAAGGTTCTGTTGGTGTTAAAAACACTCGCCTTGATAACACTGCTATGGCTGTGGTGAAAGCCAACGAAAAAGGTTGGTGGGTAGCAGAGATTATTTACGGTAGGTGGGACGTTAAGGAAACAGCTAAGAAAATATTCGATGCTGTTAAAAAGTATGAGCCTGTGGCGGTTGGTATTGAGAAAGGTATTGCTCGACAGGCTGTTATGCCATACCTTGGCGACATTATGAAGAGAACCCAGACATTCTTTAGAGTGGATGAGCTTTCGCATGGTAATAAGAAGAAGACAGATCGAGTTGTCTGGGCGCTCCAAGGGCGCTTTGAGAATGGTTATGTAAAACTTAACAAAGGCGACTGGAACAACGAGTTCTTGGATCAGCTTTTTCAATTTCCAAACAAACTAGTACACGATGACTTACCTGACGCTTTGTCATACATCGAGCAACTTGCAAAAGTTTCTTATGTTTATGACTTTGAAGAAGAAGATCACGAGTATTTAGATGACGTTTCAGGATATTAACAAAAGGATTTATTATGGGAAACACTGTACGTAACAAAATTGAAGCAGAAATTAACAAAAACATGCGTAAACGCTCAGATAGTATGGCATCACCGAAAGAAAAAGAAGTCAGCTCAAAAGCAAAAGAGGAAGCTGTTCGTGATGCTAATAGTCGTGTTCAATATCAGCACGAGCGTGAGGCAGGCGACCCAAATGCTCTGATGTTGTCTTTTGAAGAGTGGAAAAAACTTTAAGGAATCCTCATGTACGATGAAGAAAAATTCAGTGACCAGAAGGTAGAAGCATGGGTCATGGACAAGGTAGACCAATGGCGTGACCATTACAGCGCCAACTACGAACAAAAGTTCGATGAGTACTACCGTCTGTGGCGTGGTCAGTGGGCGGCTGAGGACAGAACACGTGAATCAGAGCGTTCACGCCTTATTTCTCCTGCTTTGCAGCAAGCTGTTGAGAGTTCGGTAGCAGAAGTCGAGGAAGCCACCTTTGGTCGTGGTAAATGGTTCGACATTCGCGATGACCGCAGCGATCAAGACCCACGTGATGTCGCTTATTTGCGCGAACAACTGTCTGAGGACTTCCAATTTACCAAAACACGTAAGGCTGTTGCTGAGTGTATCCTGAACGCTGCGGTGTTCGGTACAGGTGTTGGTGAAATTGTCCTCGAAGAAGTAAAAGAGATGAAACCAGCGACCCAGCCTATCATGGATGGAGCGTTGAAAGCAGTGGGTGTTAACATCACTGACCGGATCGTTGTTAAACTGCGTCCAATTCTCCCTCAAAACTTCCTGATTGACCCTGTTGCTACATCTATCGATGAAGCTCTTGGTGTTGCAATCGATGAGTTTGTTCCTAAACACCAAGTAGAGATGGGGATTCAAAATGGTATCTATCGCGATGTTGATATTGAGTGTTCCGATACTGATTCAGACATTGAAGCAGACAAAGACCTTACGTCATTTGATGATGATAAAGTCCGACTGACCAAGTATTACGGTTTAGTTCCTAAACATCTATACAACGACGCCGTTGTAGAAACAGAAGAAGATGAGCTGTCAAAAGAAGTCAAACCAGAAAGCGAAGGCGAAGAAACCGACGAAGAAGGGTACATCGAAGTAATCATGGTTATCGCTAACGGCGAGACTTTGTTGAAAATCGAAGAGAACCCCTACATGATGCAGGATCGCCCTGTTGTGGCTTTCCCTTGGGATGTAGTTCCATCACGTTTCTGGGGTCGTGGTATCTGCGAGAAGGGCTACAACAGCCAGAAAGCGCTCGATGCTGAGCTTCGCGCACGTATTGATGCCCTAGCCCTTACCGTCCACCCAATGATGGCTATGGACGCTTCTCGTATGCCTCGTGGGGCTAAGTTGGAAATACGTCCAGGCAAGACAATTCTAACTAACGGTAACCCAGCAGAGATTTTACAGCCGTTCAAGTTTGGCAGCTTAGATCAAGTTACCTTTGCTCAGGCTGGTGAGTTGCAGAAGATGGTTCAGATGGCGACAGGCGCTATTGACGCTGCTGGTATCCCCGGCTCTATCAATGGTGAGGCTGCTGCTGGTGCTGTGTCAATGTCAATGGGAGCGATTATCAAGCGCCACAAGCGTACTTTGATTAACTTCCAAGAGAGCTTCCTGATCCCAATGATTGAGAAGTGTGCATGGCGTTATATGCAGTTTGATCCAGATCATTACCCTGTCTCAGACTACAAGTTTGTACCATCATCATCTCTGGGTGTTATCGCTCGTGAATACGAGGTGACGCAGTTGGTTCAACTGTTGCAGACACTTGGTCAAGATAGTCCGATGTACCCGATGTTGGTATCAGCGGTTATTGACAACATGGGTTTGTCCAACCGCGAAGAACTCATGGCTCAAATGCAACAAGCATCACAACCTAACCCAGAGCAGCAACAAATGCAACAAGCTCAGATGCAACAGCAGATGGCTCTGGCTCAGGCACAGCTTCAACTTGTTCAATCACAGGCAGCAGAAGCGCAGGCACGGGCACAGAAGTACGCTGTTGAGGCTCAGTTGGAACCACAAGTTGTGCAGGCTAAGATGGCAGCAGCCTTGTCCACAAACCTGCAAGCTGGTAGTGCTGATGAAGCTGAATTTGCAAAACGTGCCAAGATTACTGAACTGATGCTGAAAGAGAAAGACATCACCAGTAACGAGCGGATCGCGATGATGCAAATGCAAAAGAAGCAACAAAAGACTTGACAAAAACGTAAATTTGTGGTATAATTACAACATCTCTCCACATTATGAAAGGATAAAGAGATGGATAAAGAGCTACAAAGATACTATGAAAATTTACTAGATTTGTTTACCCGTGATGGGTGGAAGCAATTCATTGAAGACATCTCAGATAACAAAGAGGTACTTGATGATATTACAACCATCCCTGATGAGAAACAATTCTGGTTCCGCAGAGGACAGATAGAAGCGATTAGCCGTATTCTTTCCTACGAGTCTACCATAAAAAATAGTTATGAAGACTTTGAAAGGGATTTACAGGATGCCTAAACGTATCTACGAGTTTATCTGCGGAGATGACCATATCACAGAGGCTTACATTGATTCGGAACTCCGAACAACCAATTGTAAAGTGTGTGGTCAACCTGCAATCCGAATCGTTAGCAAGCCGATGGTCAAGTTAGAGGGCGTGACCGGAGATTTTCCCGGGGCAGCAATGCAATGGGAGCGCAAGCGAAACGAGAAGATAGCGCAGGAAAAGAAGAGTGCCGCTCAGGATTAACCTTAGCATAAGCACATAATTATATTCCACAATGCTTATTTAGCACGGAGAGTTTAATGGCAACATTTATTGACGAAGGCGACGAAGAGTTGCAACCCGAAGAGTTTTCCTCCATCGAAGAGGTAGAACAGGAAGCTCCTACACAGGAGTCAAACCCAGAAGACGACGACATTCCTGATAAGTACAAGGGCAAATCTGTTAAAGATATTGTTCGTATGCATCAAGAAGCCGAACGCGCAATCGGCAAACAGGGGAGTGAAGTCGGCGAACTTCGACGTATTGTAGATGACTTTGTTAAAGCCCAAACCGTCTCAAAACAAGAACAAGCCCCAGATGTCGAGGACGAGGTAGATTTCTTTACCGATCCCGACAAAGCAATCGCACGAGCCATCGAGAAGCATCCGAAAGTACGCCAAGCTGAAGAGCTAACGGTGAACATGAAGAGAGCTGAGGCTTTGGCTAATCTGAAATCAAACCATCCAGACTACGGTGACGTTATTAACGATCCTTCGTTTGGGGAGTGGGTTGCTAAGAGTAAGGTTCGCCAAGAGTTGTTTAGTCGTGCAGACCGTAACTATGATTTTGATTCCGCAGACGAGCTTCTTACTACGTGGAAAGAACGGAAACAAGTAGTCGCTCAATCACAAGAGATCGAGAAAGTAGAACGCAAGCAAGCGATCAAGTCAGCAGCCACTGGTTCAACCAAGGGTTCTGGCGAGACAGCAAGTAAGAAAACCTATCGCAGAGCAGACATCATTAATCTCATGCGTACTAATCCTGACCGTTACGAAGAGCTTGCCCCTGAAATCATGCAAGCCTACGCTGAAGGTCGGGTCAAATAATCATTCTGAAAGGTAATTTATATGGCACTCGGTACTAATCACGTAACCAACGCAACCGCTGGTACGTTTATCCCTGAATTGTGGTCTGACGAAATCATCGCAGCCTACAAGCAAAACCTCGTTATGGCAAACCTCGTCTCTAAGATGTCCTTCAAGGGCAAAAAGGGCGACACCTTGCACATCCCTAAGCCCACTCGTGGCGCTGCCTCTTTGAAAGCTGCTTCTAACCAAGTTACGTTGCAAGCTGCCACTGAGTCAGAAGTCCAAGTGTTGGTGAACAAGCACTACGAATATAGCCGCTTGATCGAAGACATCACCGAAGCTCAGGCTTTGGCATCACTGCGTAAATTCTACACAGGCGACGCTGGCTACGCTTTGGCTAAGCAAGTTGACACCGATTTGGTGTTCTTGGGTCGTGGTGTTAACGGCGGTGACGGTACTGCTGCTTACACGGGCGCTATTATCGGTTCTGGCAACACTGCCTACACTGGTTCTAACGCTGCTGCTATCAGCGACGCTGGTATCCGCGCTGCAATCCAGAAGTTGGATGACGCTGACGTTCCTATGGACGGTCGTGTGTTGGTTCTGCCTCCTGTTGCTCGTAACGTGATGATGGGCTTGGCTCGTTTCACTGAGCAGGCTTTCACTGGTGAAGTTGGTGGTGGTAACACTATTCGCAACGGTGAAATCGGTAACGTCTACGGTGTTAAAGTCTTCGTGACTACCAACGCTGACGCTGCTACCAGCGGTGACCGCATCGGTTTGATGTTCACTAAGGACGCTTTCGTGTTGGCTGAGCAAATGGGCGTTCGCTCACAGACTCAGTACAAGCAAGAGTACTTGGGTACATTGTTCACCTCTGACATGCTGTACGGCGTGAAAGAGTTGCGTGATGAAGCAGCCGTTGCAATCGCAATGCCTGCCTAATTAGGCTAAGGGGGCTCTCTTCGGAGGGTTCCCTCTTTTGTTAAAGGGCTTTAGTTAGAGTCCTTCACCAAGAGTTCAACAAGGAGAAAACATGGCTATTTATCGTGGTCTGGGTGGTGCTGGTTCTAACGAACAAGACGCTTCCATAACAGTTATTACAACAAAGGCGCTGGAAGCCGCTACAAGTGCAACCAACGCTGCGACATCTGCTTCTGCTGCTTCTACTTCAGCATCTAACGCCGCTACGTCTGAGACTAATGCGGCTACAAGTGCTTCTAATGCTTCCTCATCATCTTCTTCTGCATTGGCAAGTAAAGAAGCAGCATTAGCTAGTGCTGGCTCAGCCGCTTCTTCTGCTTCTTCCGCAGCTTCTAGTGCTTCTAACGCTTCTTCCTCAGCATCTGCGGCTGCTACAAGCGAATCTAATGCCGCTACGAGCGAAACCAATGCCGCTGCTAGTGAAGCAGCAACTTTAGCCATCTACGGGAACACAACAGCGATGAACGCTGCTGTCGCCGCTGCTGCTACAAGTGAGACTAACGCCGCCGCTAGCGAGAGCGCAGCCGCAAGTAGTGAGACTAATGCAGCTACCTCTGCTTCTAACGCATCTGTTTCAGCAGGTAACGCAGCTTCTTCTGCTACCGCCGCTTCTAATAGTGCATCCGCAGCTTCAACAAGTGCATCTAACGCTTTGGCATCTGAGTCAGCCGCTGCGTCTAGCGCAACTAACGCCGCCGCTAGTGAGAGCGCCGCAGCAGGTTCAGCTTCCGCTGCATCTACCAGCGCCTCAGAAGCCGCTACAAGCGAGACAAACGCCTCTACAAGTGAAACTAACGCAGCCGCCTCTGCCTCTGCTGCCTCAGCAAGCGAATCTAATGCGTCAGCATCTGCCTCCGCTGCTGCCACAAGTGAAAGCAACGCCGCTACAAGTGCAACAAACGCCGCTAATAGCGCCTCAGCCGCTTCAACAAGCGCGACTAATGCCGCAGCCTCAGAAACCGCAGCAGCAGCCTCAGAAGCCGCCGCAGCCGCTTCATTTGACGCTTTTGATGACCGTTACCTAGGCTCAAAGACATCTGACCCTTCTGTGGACAATGATGGTAATGCCTTGTTGACTGGTGCTCTATACTTCGACTCAGTAACCGGTGTTATGAAAGTATGGAGTGGTTCAAACTGGATTGCTGCTTACGCTTCATTGTCAGGTGCTATGTTTGCATCTAACAACTTGTCAGACGTTGCTTCTATCTCCACTTCTCGTAGTAACCTTGGTTTGGGCACAACTTCTAATGTTGTATTTAACCAATTAGAAACTACCAATGGTTTGATTGTTGGCGGTGATTTAACTGTTAACGGTACTTTGTCTACCATTAACACTGAAAACCTTGCTGTTTCGGATAACATGATTTATCTGAACGAAGGTAGTACGATTACTAACCCTGACCTCGGCTGGTCTGGTAACTACAATGACGGTACTTATGCACACGCCGGTGTATTCCGCGATGCTACTGATGGTCGTTATAAGTTTTATGACGGCTACACACCAGAGCCCGGTGTTGAAATTAACACAGGTCATGCTTCGTTTAACTTAGCCAGCGTTCAAGCTGGTACTTTCTACGGCGCTCTGAGTGGCAATGCTTCATCAGCAACTGCTCTTCAAACGTCACGAACAATCAGCCTGACAGGCGATGTTAGCGGCTCTGCCTCATTTAATGGTACTACTGACGCTACAATTACCGCTGTTGTGGCTGATGATAGTCACTCTCATAGCACTGCTACGATTACTGGTTTAGACGCTGCTTTGACTAGCTATGCGCCAAAAGCGTCTCCTGCTTTAACAGGTACGCCAACAGCACCCACAGCAGCAGTCGGTACTAATACCACACAACTAGCTACGACAGCTTTTGTTAATTCTGAGATTGCGAACGATGCTCCTACCAAGACAGGCGGTGGTGCTAGTGGCACTTGGGGTATCAACATTACTGGCAACGCAAACTACGCTACGACAGCCGGTTCAGCTCCCGCCTCTGATGTTTACTCATGGGCTAAAGCAGCTTCCAAACCTTCTTATACATATAGCGAAGTTGGCGCTCCATCAACCACAGGCACAAACGCCAGCGGTACTTGGGGTATCAATATTACTGGTAACGCTAATACAGCTACAACAGCAGCTAACGGCGGTGTAACCTCTGTCAATGGCTCTACTGGTGCGGTAACAATTTCAGTTCCTCCTGCTTTTGACTCAGGTACTGTGATGCTATTTCATCAAACCTCTGCACCAACTGGTTGGACTAAAGCAACTAACCACACTGACAAAGCAATTCGAGTTGTTAATGGCTCGGTAGGTGCAGGTGGTTCTAATGGATTTGCTGCTGCTTTCGGAACACCCACAGTGACAGGTTCAGTTAGTTTGAGCGGTAGTGTTGGTGCTACTACTTTGTCAGAATCCCAAATTCCATCTCACCGACATTTGGTTATTAACAGCGGATACGCTAACATTATTGCTGGTTGGGGTTATCCTGTTACTGCAAGTAACCAAGTAGCGAGTGCTTATCAAGGACAAGGCTATGAAAACTACCACTTACAAGCACACTCATCAGACGCAAACGCTGGTCGGTCTTCTGCTACTGGTGGCGGCGGTTCCCATGACCACTCGTTCTCAGGCTCTGGTTCTTTAGGTAGCGCTTCCGCTTCTATCAACGTTGCTTATATTGATGTAATTATTGCTATTAAAAACTAATGAAACTAGAAGCTAAATCTAATTGCCCACTAGACGGGTTCAAGCCTTGTAGACAATTAGAGTGCGCTTGGTTTATAAAGATTCGCGGTCAAAATCCCAACACAGGCGAAGAAATAGACGATTACGGTTGTTCTATTGCTTGGATGCCTGTGTTGATGATTGAGAACAGCCAGCAACAGCGTCAAACAGGCGCTGCTGTCGAATCTTTCAGAAACGAGATGGTGCGTTCTAATGAAGTAAGTCAACAAGTCCTTATGGCAACTATACAACACGCAGTACCAACTACAAAATTTATAGAGGTGAAATGATGTCAGACTTGAATCCCATTGAATATGGGAGATTGCTAGCTAAGGTCGAGGGATTGGAAAGCAAAGTTAATAGCATGGATGCTGATATCAAGTGCCTCCTCGCTTTAGCAAACCAGAGTAAGGGCGGTTTTTGGATGGGGATGACAATGGCTTCATTGGCAGGGGGCTTCCTCACTTGGTTAGCACAACATTGGAGTAAGTAATGATAGACCCTGTTAGCGCATTTGCCCTAGCTTCTGGTGCCTTCAACATGATTAAGAAGGCAGTCGAAACCGGAAGGGAGATTGAAGATTGTGTCGGATATTTCGGCAAGTTCTTTCAGGGTGTTAGTGATGTAAATAAAGCAGAGGAAGAGGCTAAAAACCCTCCTCTGTTTCGTAAGCTATTCAACAGCGGTTCTGTCGAAGAAGAGGCTTTCCAAGCTGTCGTCCACAAACAGAAGATTCAGCAAATGGAGAATGAGCTACGAGAGATGATAACCTATCGCTACGGGATTGAAACATACCGCGAGATGTTGCAGATGCGTAGGCAGATAAGACAGGATAGGGAAAATACGGTATATAAACAGCAACAAAGACGTAAAGCCTTTTTGTGGAATAGCTTATATATGTCTTTAATATCTGTCTGTTTAGGTGCTCTGTGGTGGATGGTTTTGTTGTTTATAGAATTGAAGGGTAAATGATGGCTATATCGGCTGAATTAATTAAAGCACTAATGAGCGGAGAGGTTGGGATTAATGATCCTTATAACCAGAACCCTTTCTTTAGACAAGATGAGATTAACCAAACTGTTTTAGACAAAGCCTTGGAAGAGGATTTACTCAGGAAGAAGCAGCTTGCAATGACTGGTTTGTTTGCTGGTGATTCAGGGGACAGCGGTGTTCCTACGATTGATCCGGCTGTTATGGCTGCGTTGGAAGCTGAAAACAGCACAGCCCGTGGTGAGCGTAACAAAGCCTTCATGGACTATGTGATGAGGAACGACACAGATAGAAGCCTTGGTTTCGCTTTAGGTCTGACAGATAGCATGGGTGGTGTTACGCCCGGACGCGTCGCTCAAATGGCTAACATCTACGGCAGGACTCCCTCATTCCTACAAGGTTTGTTATCTCCTGACTACGGTAATGCTGCTGGATTCATGGGTCAGAACGATTCAATCTTTGGCGGGTACACATCAGGTGGTTTTGCTCCGATGGGCGCACAACAATCAGCAGCACTTGCAGCACAGGATTTAGGTTTGTTCGACACCCCAGAAGAACGTGCAGCGTGGTATGCAGAGGCAGACAGCGGTACAAGCAGGGATTCAAGTACGAATGACTCAGGTGGGTACACTGGAAATACAGATGTATCGCAGAGTGATTTTGGCGGTTATGGGTCAGAAGTGGGGTACGGTTGATGAGACACTCAGTAGGAAAACAACTAACAGCAGGGGTCGCTAATACAATTTTTACCGTCCCTAACGGCTACAAAGCTGAGATGGATATGTTGTTCATATCTAACCTCGACGCTAACAACAAAACAACCACAGCTTACTGGCAACATGCCCACGACATAAACCATAAGATTCGCATTATTGATTCTTACCCAATGGCTTCTCATTCTTTTGTTCAGTTCAGTCAAGGGTCGGTTGTATTGCAGCAGGGTGATTCTTTTGTTGTCCAACCAGAGGCAGGTGCGACTCAAAGCTGCATCGTCACGTTTGACCTAAGAAAAGAACCACAAACAGTCGCTTTTGATGGTGAATAAACTTGACAAAAACATAATTTTGTGGTATAATAGCAACAAAGGAAGAAATAAATGACATACTTAGAACTTGTCAATGCAGTATTACGCAGACTTCGAGAGAGTGAGGTAGCCACCGTACAAGGATCAGGTAATTCTAACTCTTATGCTCGTTTGATTGGAGACTTTGTAAACGAAGCAAAAGCTCAGATTGAGAACGCTTGGGATTGGAGTAGCTTACGAACCACCTTAGCGGTAATCACAACTCCTAATGTGTTTAGTTATGAATTAAACGGGACGCAGAATAACTTTGAAGTGTTAGATGTATGGAATAATACAGATGACATTCAAATGCAACCTAAATCGGCTAACTGGTTTAATACAGAGTTTCTAACAGCAACTCCTCAAACAGGTCAACCACTTTTCTATAACTTCAACGGCGTTACAGCAGATGGTGACGCTCAGGTGGATGTATACCCTATCCCTAACGGCGCGTATGAGTTATTGTTTAACGTAAGTTTGCGGAACTCGGTACTCACTACTGATTCTGATGTTATTTATATTCCAAGCCGCCCTGTAATTCTATTAGCTACTGCGATGGCTATTGAGGAACGTGGCGAAGATGGAGGACAGCAGAGTATTAACTCGTACCAGTTAGCGCAATCAGCTATTTCAGACGAGATTGCTTATGATGCAGCCCGTCACCCAGAGGACACAATTTGGTATAGCGTATGAAACAACTTCAAGCACTCTCAGTAGTCTCGCCCGGCTTTTACGGGTTAAACACGCAAGAGAGTGGCATCACCTTATCATCTAACTACGCTCAGCTTACTGACAACGTTGTTATTGATAAGTATGGTCGGCTAGGCTCACGTAAGGGCTGGCAGATGCGTACAGCGGATGGTGTTACTCAACTTGCTGGTGCTTCCATTGAATTCATGGTGGAGCACATTAACGCTGACAATACTTCTGTAACTTTGTCAGGTGGTAATAACAAACTGTTTAAGAACGGTGCGGATGGAGGTGCGTTGGTTGACATTACACCTAATCTCTACACTGTTACTGGTAATAATTGGAAAGGCGCATCTCTATACGATCACGCTTTAATAGTCCAGGCAGGGCATGAACCAATTGTGTATAACGAAGGTTCATCGCCAGTAACACAAACAATCACAGATTACACAGGAGTAACACAATCTTATGGAACTAACTTCCCTAGCGATGTTGTGGCTGCTTATGGTCGTTTCTGGGTTCACGATGGTTCTACTATCTATTGGACTACTGATATTGCTGATGTAGCTTTCCCAGCTTTTAATGGCGGTACAAGCGGATCATTAAATATCTCTGCCGTGCTGCCTAATAACGTAGACAATATTGTAGCTCTTGCCTCTCACAACGGCTTTTTAATTATCTTCTGTGAAAAGAACATTGTCATCTACAAAGGTGCTGAAAACCCACTAGGAGACTTCATGTTCCACGACACCATTGCTGGTGTTGGTTGCTCTGCCCGTGATAGTTTACAGAGCACTGGTAACGATTTAATCTTTTTGTCTGACACAGGTATTCGTAGCCTTGGTCGTCTGCTGCAAGAGAAATCCTTGCCTATGCGTGATCTAACTAAGAATGTACGTGACGATTTACTGAAAGATGTTTTACAGGAGCGTGTTAACGAAGGTAACCTCTCAGGCGTTAAATCAATCTATTCAGAGATCAACGCTTTCTACCTCCTGTCATTCCCTTCGACTTCGACTGTATATTGTTTAGATATGCGGCAGCCTTTGGAAGACGGTTCAAGCCGTGTTACTGTCTGGTATGCGTATCAAGCAAGTTCTTTCTTACGGCGTCGAGATCGGGAATTACTCGTAGGTAAAACAAACGGGATCGGACGCTACTACGGTTATAGCGATAACGGTGTTAAATACAGACTTCGTTACTTCTCTCACTATTTAGATATGGGAGCGCCTACAACATTAAAAATTCTAAAACAGATTAATGCAACGGTAATTGGTGGTAGTAACCAGTCTTTTGTTATCAAAACTAACTTTGATTACACAGAAGCCCCTAGGTCTTACCCTTTCACAATCGTTACAGGAGATGTAGCTGAATACGGTTCAAGCGAATACGGTATTGGTGAGTTCTCGTTTGGTATTATTCTGGACTCAATTAAGAGTAGTGTTGGCGGCAGCGGTAACACAATTCAAATTGGTTTTGAAGCTGATGTTAACGGCAACGAGTTATCGGTGCAAAAGATTGATATGTTTGTTAAAACAGGAAGGATGAGTTAATGGCTAACTATTTAAAGGCTACGGACTTCGCAGCCAAAGACGCCCTACTCTCAGGCGATCCTAACAAGATTGTTAAGGGTACAGAGATAAATGATGAGTTTGATTCTATTCAAACAGCCGTAAACAGTAAAGCTAATATTAGCTCTCCTGCTTTCACTGGTTCCCCTACTGCTCCTACGGCTACTGCGGGCACTAACAATCAACAACTAGCTACAACAGCTTTTGTCACCTCTGCTGTAAGTTCTTATGACGCTGCGCTTACTGTATCAACAGCCCAGATTGAAGACGATGCCGTAACAGCGGCTAAGTTAGCAGACACAGGCGTAACAGCGGCTACTTATGGTTCCGCATCAGAAATACCTGTTGTAACTGTTAACGCGCAAGGGCAGGTTACTTCTGCCACCACAACGGCTATCACCATTTCAGACCCAATAGGTGTAAACCAAACGTGGCAAAATATGACAAGCTCACGTGCTTTGAGTACAGATTATACCAATAACACTGGTAGACCTATTCAAGTATCAGTGGGTGTCTACTACACGTATGATGGAACTCCAATATCAATTGTGGTAGACGGTGTTTCTTTCTTTTCTCTGAGAACTTATGGCTGCGGCGGTGTAGCAGCAACTATTGATTACCCCCTTTCTTTTATAGTACCAGCAGGTAGCACCTACAAAGTAACGGGCGGTTCTATTCGGGGTTGGTTTGAATTACGCTCTTAACAAGCTGAAAAGATAAGGAAATATTATGTCATTTTGGGATTTAGCGGGTAACGTGGCATCAGCCTTGATTACCAGCAACGCAATGAAAGACTCAGCAGCAGCTAACCAAGAAGCCGCGCAACAAGCCGCAGCAGCCGCTGAGTTTAAACCTTGGGCTGTCACCACTGGTTACGGGACTAGCTATTTCGATAAGGATAAAAACCAAGCGGGTTACAACATGAGTCCTGTCATGCAAGCGTTCCAAAACAGCTTGTATCAAGGCGCTGGTGACTTTATGGGGCAGATTAGTGCTGACCCACAGGTAGCGGCACAGGACTACATGAACCGACAGATGAGCTTGTTGCAAGGCTCACGTGGCGCTGAGGATATTGCCCTGCGTCAACAACAACTAAACCAAGGTCGCATCGGCTTGGGTCTTAGCGGTGAGGCGATGGGAGCAGGCGCTGGTACAGGGTATGTTAACCCACAACAGTATCAGCAGCAGTTGGCTCGTGCGATGGCTGACCAACAGATGGCAGCATCCGCTCAGGAATATGGTCAGGCTCAAATCGATAAAGCAATTTCTCGTGGTACTGGTTTGTTGTCTACGGGTATGGGTATTGAAGAAGCAGCTTTGAAACCGCTCACGTTAGGTGCTGATATTGGCAACCGTCAAGCAACAGCCGGTGCTGTACAAGCTAACCAATTGATGGCAGGTGGACAAGCGGCTGCTAACGCTAACTTGGCAAGTGGTCTTGGAATGGCTGGTATGTTAGGTAGCGCAGCGTCATCTTATGGTGGCTATAAGTTTGATCCTCAGACAGGCAAACCAATCAAGTAAGGAAGAACAATGGCAAATGAAATGATGGGCTTGTTCAGCAACATATCGCCTGAGCAACGTCAACAACAGTATCTCCAACAGCAGATGGTTTCGCCAGAAGCGCTGGGTCAACAGAGTTTGTTGAATCGCGGTGTTAGCATGATGAGTAACGCTGGTGCTCGTATTGGCGGTGTTGGTGCTCGGATGCTAGGCGGTGTTTTGCCCGGCGAAGAGAAAGCCGCAGCCATTAGCAGTATGTTTAAAAACATTCAAGCTCAGGGTGGCGAGCCATCAGAGCAGATGTTTGAGTTGAGTAAGCAGTTAGGTGCTGCTGGTTATGGTAATGAGGCAATGCAGGCTTTGGATAAGGCTAACGCATTGAAGAACACTTCTATCACCCAACGCACTGCTACGGCACAGGCTCGTTCAGCAGAGACATCAGCAGATGTTGAAGAGAAAACAGCAGCAGATAAGATTACATTGTCTGGTTTGGATGTTGACTATAAGACAGCTAATATCGCCTCTGTTAAAGCTCAGACTGATTCTGTTTTGGCAAGTACGTCTCGCTCACAGCAATTGTTGCCTTATGAAATTCAAGAGAAGCAAGCTGTCGTCGATAAGATGGAACAGGAGTTGGCAGAGCGTAAAGACTTAGCCCCACTGGAAAAACAAGAGCTGCAAGGTCGTATTAAAGCTGCTCGTTTTAACCTCCAACAACAACAAGCACAAGCACCTATGATGTTAGCTAAGTTGAAGGCTGAGGCTGAGGCTGTGATGAATGACAACAAATTGCGTACTCAGTTACAGGCACTCCCAGAGAACGCTTCTAACGACGATTACATGAAGGTCATGCGTAAGTATGGTGACCCTAACAAAGTGTTGGCAGCTATCACACGTACTGAGACACAAAAAGCAGCAGATGCAGCCAAGATTGAAGCCGCTAAGATTCGCGCTGACGCTAAGTTGGCTCAGATGCCGAAGGACGTTGCTGAGTATGTCGGTAACATCTCTTTGATTGATTCGAGCGATAAGAAGCTGGACAAGTATATTGATGTCTTGGAAAACGATAAAGTTAACTTCGGTGTCGGTGGTCGAGTTTCTGCTTACTTTGACTCTTTCGGTAAACCAAGTGAGAAGACTTTGTTAGCTGCTCAGATTGACCGTGAATTCCGACAGCAGGCTAACCTGATCTTAATGGCTGCTAAAGGCGTCCAAACAGAAGGTGACGCTCAACGCGCATATCAACAGATCATTGGTAGTTTGGAGAAGTGGTCTAACGTCGGTGTGAAACAAGCTTTGCAAGATATCAAAGCATGGCAGCAAGAAATTAAGAAGATGAACCAAGCTAAGATTGGCGCTCGTGGCTACGCTGAGTATGCCAAGGGTAAGGGTGCTGACTTAGACATGTCACAGTGGGATAAATAAAGGAATATATAATGGCATTTGATATTGAAGGAGCTAAAAAGGCTGGTGCAAGTGATGAACAAATCGCTGAATACCTAGCCAAGAAACACGGCTTTAACCTAGAAGGGGCTACCAAAGCTGGCGCTAAAGCATCAGATGTCATTACACACCTGATGAAGAAAGAAGGCGGTTCTGTTGAAAAACAAGCTCCTGATGAAAGTGCTGCTGAAACGGCTCGGTTAGCTGGTAAGGAAGCACCGAAAGCAGAAGCCCCCGGCATTGTCGAGCAGATGTTTGGTTTAGGTAGCCCAATCGCTCGTGTGGTCAAAGGTGCTGTGGTTGATCCTCTGTTGGGTATTAACCAACTTGTGGCGAACACTGGTTTGTTTGGAGATACCGTTAAGCAAGGCGCTAATCAATTGGTTAGGGGTTATGAGGGCGCTACTCAGGAAGCTCGTGCCCGTGTAGGTAGCGAAGGTTTTGACCCTTATCAGTTGGGTGGCGCTATCGTCAGTCCTGTTAACAAACTAGGCGTTGTCGGTCAAGGCGGTTCTTTAATTTCTAAGATAGGCTCAGGGGCTGGTGCTGGTGCTATTCAAGGTTTTATTGCACCTACACAGACAGAGGGTGATGACGGGACAGGAGATCGCTTAGTCAACGCAGCCTTGGGTGCTGCTTTTGGTGCTGGTATTCCTGCTACGGCTGAGGCTGCTCAACAGGTATGGGAGATCATTCGACGCCTGCCTATCAATCCTGCTGGTAAACTACGTGCCTTGCAGAAACACTTAGGTGATAAGATTCCTGTTGAAGCTCGTGAGGAAATTAGCTCTGAGTTACGAGCAGCCAAACCATCCACAGAAGGTTATCAGCAATCAGCAGCGGAAGCTCTGGCAGACCAGCCAAAAGCTATTGAGTTGATGCGGGAACAGGAACGTGCGTTAGCTGCTACTCCTAGTGTGGCTCGGGTGCGTGACTTGGAAAACCAGCAGGCGATTCAGACGCAGATGGAAGGTGCGTTTGGTAAGGCAGAGGATATCCCTGTTGCTGAACAAATGCGTGATGTACGAACAGGCGCTATGCGTGAACAAGCTCTGGCAGATGCAGATAAGTTCCGCACACAGGTTGTCCCCGCAGAACAAGCTGCTGTACGTGCTGATGCAGCCGCCGAAGGTCAGTTAGCTAAACAAGCCTCTGAGCTAGAAGGTGCTGCTGCTAAGGATGTTGAATTCCAAGCAGGAAAGCCCGGCTGGTTAACAGCAGGGACACAGGCGTTTGAGAAGAGAGCTGCTGCACAACAAGCAGGCGACAAAGCTGGTTTGTTGAAGGCTGAGGCTGATGTTAAAAGGATGCAGGCTCAGGCTATTAAGGATGAGGGTTTTTACCCATTGGAGATTGATAGTATCGTTAAGAACATCGAGAAAGAATTGGCTGATCCAATGACTAAGGTGGACGATACGCTCATCTCAGTTCTAAACAGTACGCAGCGTAAATTGATGGATGCTGTTGACCCTGAAACAGGCATCATTAACAGTGACGTTCTGTACAAGGTACGCAAGCTAATTAACCAAGATATCCAAAAAGCGCTGGCTGGTCAGAAGGTAACAGACGCTCCCGCAGTCGAAAAGAAGGTGCGTGATATTCTGGACAAGTCGATTGAGAAAGCATCGGGTGGGAACTTGTGGGGTAAATACCTCTCTGAGTATTCTGAACGTAGCACTCAAATCGACCAGATGAAGCTAGGACGCGATTTGTTGGGTAAGCTAGGGGTAGATAGTGCAAGTGGTGCTCAAAAGGCTGGTACGTTCGTTCAGGCGGTTAATAACGTTACCGACACTATCAAAGATATCACTGGACGTAGTTACGACAAGTTAGAAGACTTCGCCACTCCCCGTCAGGTTAACATCCTAAAGAGTGTAGCCTCTGATGTTAGCCGTAAGGAACGAGCAGCGTTATCAGCTTCTTATGGTAAGGCAAGTGAAGGTGTACAACCAGAATCTAGGAATTTACCCGCGCTCTTAGATAAAGGTCTGACATTAACCAAAACAATCATTGGTTGGATGCAGCATGGTTCCCAAAAGGAATTTGACGCCAAGATTGCTGACCTGATGTTGAATCCCCAGAAGTTGGCAACGTTCATTGATAACCTACCAAAGGATCGGATGAACATTGTTGTCGAGTTGATGGTACAACGTATGAGTCCTGATATGCGAGCTTCGTTCTTATCTATCGTACCGAAAGGTGAGAAAGTTCTTGATGAACTCGGAACTGCACAAACTGCTATCAGAAATGTTAGCGGAGCCGCTGTCCGAGGTGGTGTGATACGCGATGTAGGCGTCCAACGTCAATAAACAAAAAAGCCCCTAGGCAGAAATGCTTCGGGGCTTTTTTTTAGTCTTGGATTTCTAAGACTTCATCATCTAGTTCAGAGAACTCACCAATGTAGATGGAGAAGAATGGGATTTTGATTAACAACCCCTCATAGGCGGCAATAAACCGTCCCTCTTCATCACCGACTACGTGGCAGATGTTATCGTTATGCTCGATGTCGAAACCGATACCAAGTCGCATGTTAATGTGTAAGCTCATATTTACTATCCTCATGTTTAATTCTTGCAATGATGTAATTCTTAACCAGACTACTACGAACAATGTCGGCAACCGAGAACTCAATCTCAGTGAACTCTTTCATTGCCCGTAGGATGGTCAAGAACTCTAACAAACCACTCTTATCGTTCTTCTTAGTCAGGTCAACCTGTCGGTAGTCACCACACAGGAAGAACTTAGACGTATGACCGATACGAGTAATGATTGTGTCTAACTCGTGCATTGTACAGTTTTGACTCTCATCAAGAATGACAATTGCATTGTTAAACGTGGTTCCCCGAATAAACGAGGTAGACAGAAACTCCACATACCCTTGTTCGACTAACCGATCCCATGCGTCTTTGCGTTTGAACAGTTCAGCCGCAATCTGTTTATACGGCTCTGTAAACTGGTTCATCTTCTCTTCTGCATCGCCCGGCAAATGTCCCATCTCACGGCTCTGTACGCTACTACGAATGATTACCAGCCGTTGATACGGGTTAGACTTGTCCATGACCTCTTCTAGCGCCTTGTAGAAGGCAATGTAGGTCTTACCCGTACCAGCCACCCCAGACAGAGCGCAGAAGTAATGACCCTGTTGGTAGGCGTCAAAGAACTCTTTCTGTTTCTCTGTTTTGGGCTGGATTGTAATCATATCATCCAGACGCATCTTCAAGCTGTTTTGCTTTTGTTCTGGTTCTACTGCTCGTTTTTTTGTTACCATTTAAGCTGCTTTCCCCCATACATCATCCCAAGTGCCCTTAGTGGCTCCTTTGGAATAGTCTGTTACACGTTGTTCAAAGAAGTTGGTATGGCTAACACCAAGCATCCCATCCACCCAAGGCAGGGGATTCTTCTTCACCTTAAAGACACCTTTCATTCCCATGCTAATCAAACGACGATCAGCAATGTAACGAATGTACTGTTTAACCTCCTCTGCTCGTAAACCCTCAACATCAAACATACCGAAGGCAAGGTCGATGAACTTGTCTTCCAAGGCTACCATCTCCTGCGCGATCTCTTTGATACGGTCGCTGGTGGACTCATCAGGGTTCTGTTTAACCCACTCACGGTACACCTTAATCATACCCTCAGCGTGTTGTGTCTCATCCACGATACTCCATGCGATGATCTGACCCAAACCCTTTAGCTTACCGTTACGAGCGAAGTTCAACAACATAACAAACGAGCTAAACAGTTGCATACCCTCGCCGAATGCGCTGATTGTCGCGATCTTCTCCGCAACAGGTGCATCGTTTAGGTTCTGGTAGTACTCATGTTTCTCCACCATCTCACCATACTGCATGAACTCGTTGTACGTACTCTCAGGCAAACCAAGTGTCTCGATCAGGTGGGCATAGGCAGCTACGTGTAACGCCTCACGACCAGCAAAACCTGACATCATCATACGCACTTCTGGCTGTTTAAACACTGGAAGGTAATGTGTGTAATACCCGTCACCAATGTCTAGGTCACCCTGCACAAAGAAGCGTAGGATTTTGGTTAGGAAGTCCTTCTCCTGCTTACTGAGCTTCTTCTGGTAATCTTTTAAATCCTCACCCATCGGTACTTCTGTATGTAGCCAATGGCTCTGCTCATGCTGTAACCAAGCGTCATACGCCCACGGGTACTTGAATGGCTTGAATGTGTTTCGTTCTTCTGTTAGTTGCGGTTTCATGTTAGCCCTTTAAAAATGCTCGGAATCCATCTTCATTCATTGTACCACCTTTGCGGTTAACAATGTTCTCATTCTCATCAATCAACAACATGGTGGGGATAGTGCGGATGCCATAGAAGGCTGCTGTCTCCCTATCTGTGTCCACGTTAATCTCAACGATAGGTACATCATGCTCCACCTTAGCCATAACAGCACTCAGGGCTTTGCAGGGGTTGCACCAATCAGCATAAAACTTCAATATCTTCATTACCAATGTCTCCATACGTTAACAATAATGTGTAGACAGGTGATTATCTCTAACCACCTGATCCAGCTTAACCTTCGCAAGCGAGACATGTTTCCCCGTTTGCAATGGCTGTCATGTCAATAGTCTCCTCAATGCGCTGACGTTGAATCTGAGCACCAACCTTGTCTGCCTTACGCACCTTATCGCTACGCAGGTAATACAAGCTCTTTAGACCCATCTTCCACGCCATGAAGTGAACTGCGTGTAGGTAGGCAATCGTTGTATCGGGTCGGAAGAATAGGTTAACACTCTGTCCCTGATCGATAAACTGTTGCCGATCTGCTGCTAGTTCAACCAACCATCGCTGGTCGATCTCCATCGCTGTTTTAAACACTTCTTTTACGTCTTCGGGAACGTCCAAATGCTGAACGCTACCATCGTTGGCAATAATAGAAGCCCAAGTGTCGTCATCGTCCATACCAAGATCAGCAAGACGTTTAGACAAGAATCGATTACGGTAGACAAACGCGCCACTTAGAGTATCCTGCCTAAATACATTTGCTCGATACGGCTCAATGGATGGCGAAGTGTTACCCATAATAAGACTGGAAGAAGCATTGGGAGCAATAGCCATGTGATGACTAAAACGCCTGTCAACCCCAGACCAAGCCGCATCCGGACAAGCGCCTCTCTTGCGAAACAGAATATTGTCTGCACGTAAACATTCCTTGTTAATGTGACTAAAAATATCTTTGTTAGTCAGTTTAGACATAACACCATCAATTGGTATGTTGTTCTTCTGTAAGTAGGCATGAAAACCTAACGAACCAAGTCCAACAGACCTCTCAGCGGTAGCAGAACGAACAGCGCGGCGAATGTGGTCAGGAGCGTTAGTGATGAAATAGTCAATAACGTTGTCAAGCATTTCCATAATATCTGGAATGAACTGTTTGTTATCTTTCCAATCATCGTAATACTCCAAATTCACACTCGACAAACAACAAACTGCTGTTCGGTCGGCACTGGTAGGCAGGAAGATTTCAGTACACAGGTTTGACCCATTGATCTGCAATCCCTTGTCATCCAACCAAGACGGTAACGCACGATTAGCTGTATCGATAAAAATCAGATACGGCTCACCTGTCTGCATACGCAAGTCCAGGATTTTCTGCCACAACGCCTTAGCACTAACCACTTCCACTGTTTCGCCATTAGCTGGGTTCTTTAATTCCCAGTCATCATTGGCGTCACCGTCCTTCATGCACCGCTCGATAAGCTCCATAAACTCATCAGAGATATTGATCCCATGATTAAGGTTAAGAGTACGCAGGTTTTGGTCACCTGTTGGCTTACGCATTTCCAGAAATTGGATAATGTCAGGATGAGAGATGTCCAAAAAAGCAGCGTAAGACCCACGGCGTGTACGTCCTTGACGATATGCCAAGGAGGAAGCATCGTACATTTTGAGGTGAGGCATGACACCAGTTGATTTGTCATCACTATTCCTAATGCCAAGATGGACGCCGACACCACCACCAAGCATAGAGAGCCAATTGGTTTCCGACAAATTATCCACCAGACCCTCGGCACTGTCCTCCATATAGTTAAGGAAGCAGCTAATAGGAAGTCCACGCTTACTACGACCAAAAGAAAGAATAGGAGTGCTATAACTGAGCCAATGCTGACTACTATACTCATAAAGTCGCTGAGCATGGGCAGGGTCGCTGCTAAAAGCCTCCGATACATACGCAAATCTCTCCTGTGGGCTAACCTCGTGTTCCATCATGTAACGTTCGCGCAGTCGCTGGATGCCTAAAGCATCGAACAACTTATCACGCTCCAAGTTGATTTTAATTGTCATCAAGTAGTTCCTCTAAATAATCAGCCATGTCTTCGATACGGTCTTGGAACTTGGCAACAATCTCTTCGCTGTTAATCTCTAACAACTCCAAGATTGTTACCTCGTCAAGACGTTTGAGTTTATCACAAATGTCAGGAATCGTCAGCATTTGAAAAAATCAGGTAAGACTAAATCGTATTCTTTCAACCACGACGCGACGATTGGTGTATTCATCTTTTTCTTCAACTCCTCAAATGTGGCGCCTGTCACGGCAATGTCTTTCTTTGGATTGTATCCTCCCACAACCCCGAAGATTGTGAACCTATGCTTATGCTTAGGATTCGGTATTCCTATTGGATTCATACTTTTTCTCCAAGTAATTCATAGATAAAAACATCTCGTCAAACGCTCCATCCTTGACTTCGTTTAACATGACCAACCCTCGCCAATGTGTGTTGCTTAGTTGATCCATGTAATCCTCGTCGTGTAGGTAGAACGAACCAGCGATTATTCCGCAGATTGCTGTCCCGTCTGCTCTTTTGCCGTAAGCGACTTGTTTACCTTGTTGATGCCCTGCAACACAAGACATGTGGAGCTTATTAACAATAACACTAGCAGAGCTAGCAGGTCGCCCCATAGCACCAACAGGGAAGTAGTGGCAGAAACCAACACCATTGATAAAAACAGGTTTAAGAAATTCATATACTTCCCAATCTTTTTTATAGTTTAGGTCATCAGTCGAAATCACACCTTCCAGCATAGGCGTGTTAGCCACTGCGCGGTTGATGCGGTTCTCATGGTTACCCATTGTTAAGATCAAACGAGGCTTGTAAACCTTGTGTTTTGTCGCCTTCTGTGTTGCTTGTAAGTCACGCAACGGTTTGAGCAGCTTCTTCATACCGATCTGGGCAGCGGCAATGTCATCTTTGTACCGCTTCCCTTCAAAGTATTTACTACCAGCCTTATCGTGGGTTGATAAGGAGGGCATATCCGCGA
>Ga0102812_10000754_pt1 | contig 22984 bp, 19 predicted proteins | sample ColrivemetaGS713_FD_79334 | JGI IMG/M metagenome (GOLD analysis project Ga0102812, IMG submission 79334) | Estuarine microbial communities from the Columbia River estuary - Flood tide ETM metaG S.713 | ecosystem: Environmental > Aquatic > Marine > Intertidal zone > Estuary | place: USA...
CGCATATCTGGATTTAATAGATAATGGGCAAGCTGTGTGTCAAATACCTTTCCTTTAAGATTTATATCGAAATTTTTTAGAACTTTAATAGTATATTTTACGTCCTGACCGATTTTTTCTATACTTTCATTCTCAAAGAATGGAGCAAATTCTTCAATAATACTTTTCCCGTTGTCTGAGCTATCTTCTATAGGAACAAAATATCCCTTTCCTTTTTCGTAAGAAAATGTAAGTCCAGTTAACTCGGCTTCAAACGCATTTGCGCCAATAGTTTCAGCGTTAAAACTTACTGATATTTGTTGCATTAATTTTTGAAGCAATAACTTTCTTGATAAAGGTGTATTTACATATTGGTATAAATGATTGGTATTTTCATAGGTTCTATATCCTGTAATTCCTTGTTCACTAGGATTCGTTTCAACAGGTGTAGAAAATAAATCGAACTGTTGATTTATTGGTGTTTGTGTTTTTTTTACTGAATTATTTTCAGGTTCACTTTTGATTTCAACAGGTTCTGGTGTTTTAAATATTTTGTGAAGATTTTCTGCAATTCTTCTAAATTCTAATTCTTTAAAAATTTCATTTGTTTTTTCAAAATCTGGGTGATTTAATTCAAAATCTTCTTCATGAAATTCTACGGGACAATCTAAGATTATGGTGGCCAATTCCTTAGAGAGTAGGCCAAGTTCTTTATTAGCTTCAATTTTTTCTTTCATTTTACCCTTTAACTCATGTGTATTTGCTAAAAGATTTTCCAAACTTCCATATTCTTTTAAAAATTTTTTAGCTGTTTTTTCCCCAACACCAGGTAGTCCAGGGATATTATCAACCGAATCTCCCATCATACCTAAAAAATCAATTACTTGCTCTGGTCTTTCAACCTCAAACTTTTTTTGAACTTCAGGAATTCCCCAAATCTCAATTCCATTTCCCATACGGGCTGGTTTGTACATAAATATATTTTCAGAAACAAGTTGAGCAAAATCTTTATCTGGAGTTACCATAAAAGTTTGATAACCTGCTTTTTCCGCTTGTTTAGAAAGTGTGCCAATTAAATCATCTGCTTCAAAACCATGTTTTTCAATAATTGGAATATGCATAGCTTCCAATATTTTATGAATGTATGGAATTGCTATTTTAATTGCCTCAGGAGTTTCACTTCTGTTAGATTTATATTCTGGAAACGCTTCAGAACGCGTTACAGATCCGCCGTTATCAAATGCAACCGCTAAATGATCTGGATTTTCTCTTTTAATTACATCTAACAAAGAATTTGTAAATCCTAAAATAGCTGAAGTATCCATTCCTTTAGAATTGATTCTAGGGTTTTTTATAAGGGCATAATAACCACGAAAAATTAAGGCGTAAGCATCTAAAAGAAAAAGGCGTTTTTGTGCAGACATTTATATTTTTTTATTGAAAATTCAAATTTTAGTAAAAGTAATAAAATCAATTTTAACAATTCATTAATTAAGATGTTTAACTTTATTATTTACTTAAAATGTATATTTACAAAAATGATAATTTTGGTTGAATGATAAGATGGTTAATTTTTATAACTATTATACTTTTTATTGATTTTTATGCCTTTCAAAGTATAAAAACAATTACTAAAAATAAAATTGTACTCATAAGTTATTGGTTACTTTCTATAGCAGTATTGGCCAATATTGCTTATAATATTAATACTATTGGAGAGTCCAGAGGGTTAAGTCAACAAGTAATGTTTGCATTTGGATTGTTAATTTTAACTTTAACGCCAAAAATAATTGCTTTAATAGTCCTTTTTAGTGAAGATATTTTTAGGGTTTTTAAAACAGGTTTTAATTATTTTTCAAGTTCTAAAACAACTAATTTTTTTCCTGAAAGAAGAACATTTGTAAGTAAGCTCGCTTTGGGTTTAGCAGCCATACCTTTTAGTACTGTACTTTATGGAATGTTTCGTGGAAAATACAATTTCCAAGTTGTTAAACATACACTGTATTTTGAAGATTTACCAACAGCTTTTGATAGTTATAAATTAACACACATTTCAGATATACATAGTGGTAGTTTTGATGACGAGGAAAAAATTAGTTATGGTATTGATTTAATTAATAAACAAGAATCCGATGTGATTTTATTTACAGGCGATATAGTAAATAACACTGCTGATGAAATGACTCCTTGGATTCCTCTTTTTAGTAAGCTTAAGGCAAAGGATGGAAAGTTTTCAGTTTTAGGGAATCACGATTATGGTGAATATACGCGCTGGAAAACCAATGCAGAAAAAGAACAAAACTTTCAAGCAATTAAAGATATTCATCCCGAAATTGGTTTTAATTTATTATTGAATGATAGTGTTTATTTAGAAAAAGAAACCGATAAAATTGCCTTGGTGGGAGTAGAAAATTGGGGAACTCGGTTTAAAAAAGTTGGTAATTTAAATCTGGCATCTTCAAAAATAGAAAATCACGATTTTAAAATATTAATGAGCCATGACCCTTCTCATTGGGAACAAGAGGTTAAAAACCATTCTAATAATTATCAATTAACCTTAAGTGGACACACACATGGAATGCAATTTGGAATTGAAATTCCTGGAATAAAATGGAGTCCAGTACAGTATATTTATAAACATTGGGCTGGTGTATATAAAGAATTTGGAAAATATATAAATGTAAATCGAGGTTTTGGATTTTTAGCCTTTCCAGGTAGAGTTGGTATTTGGCCAGAAATTACTGTAATTACATTGAAAAAGAAGTAGATACCATTATTTTAATTTAAAATAGTACATTTGTATAAATACAATATGTTGTTTTTGAAGTTTTAGTCAAAAAAAATATTAGAAATCATGACAAAATTTGGAGAATTAATAGGTTCCGATATTCCGGTTTTAATAGATTTTTATGCAGATTGGGAAGATGGTTCTAATGATTTGCATTCTACATTACGTGATGTTGCTGCCGCTCTTGGGGATAGCGCAAAAGTGATAAAAATTGATGTTGAAAAAAATGAAACCTTAGCTAATGCCTTAAGAATTAAGGGAAATCCTACTTTTATTATTTATAAAGATGGAGAAATGAAATGGAGGCAATCTGGTGATCAGGACGCCAACACGTTAATAAATTTGGTGCAACAATACGTGTAGCTTTTTATTGTATACTTTTGAAGCAATATCCTTTTGCAGTATAAAATTCTAATATTTGCGGTAATATATACTTTAGTTTTTTACTAGCTTTTACACTATCGTGAAAAACAATGATACTTCCTTTTTTTGTATTTTTAATTACATTTTCTAAGCACTTTTTATCAGAAATGGTTTCATCAAAATCAGCACTTAAAACGTCCCACATTATTATTTTATAACCTTTTTTTCTAATTTTTTTGCTTTGTGCTAAATTTAGTTTCCCGTATGGAGGTCTAAATAATTTTGATTCAAAACCTGAAAATTGTTGAATTGCTGTAGCTGTATTTTTGAAATTATCAAAATAAGAAGAGGCATCAACTTTCCAGCCATTTAAATGGTTGAATGTATGGTTGCCAACAGAATGTTTTTTTTTAATTATTTTTTTAAAAATTTCAGGGTGGTTTTCAATGTTTTTTCCAATACAAAAAAAAGTTGCTTTGGCATTGTATTTACTAAGTTCATTTAGCGTCCAATCTGTAATTTCAGGAGTTGGTCCATCATCAAAAGTGAGGTAAATATTTTTTTCTTTTTTTGAAAAACTCCAAACCCATTTATTAAAAATAAATTTTATAAGGCCTGGAGTTTTTATAAAATAAGGTTTCATTTATATAAATGGTTATTCTTCATCAGTCATTAAAAAATCGAAAAGTTTTAAAAATAACACATATTCATTCTTAATTTTTTTAGCGTATTCTTCATCATCAAATCTAATAGTTGATTTTACAATTTGGTCATACATTAAAAAATTACGCTCAATCTGATCAAATACCACATCAATATTTGATTCTTCATATTGACTGAAATAAACCAAATTTTCTTGAAGTGGTTTTTTTAATTCTGTAATTAATTTTTGAGCTTTTTCTTTTTTGTCTAATGCGTAATATAAATCTATATAAGAAATAAGCATACTGTAATGTCCAAATTTATTAACAGGCATTTTTTCAAGCGAGATATCTAAAATTTCTTCAGCTTTGTCTAATTTACCTTCATTTATTAAAGTTCGTGCTAAGCGCTCCATATTATTACGGTAAGTAACAGAATTTTTTCTAGTTTCAGTATCTAAATAAATGTTATCATCTGTGATATTTCGCCAGTCCCAGTTTTTAACATTTTTATACATAACATCAGAATTAATTCTACCCATTTCAAAGAAATTTCCGTCATTTTTAGTAAAAATAGGGACTAATTTATATGTCATTCCATCTAACTGTAAATAATCTTTTAACCAAATGTATTCTTCATCAGCCTGAGCTCCACCTGTAAAGTAGATTGGTTTTTCCCAATTGTTATTGGCTAAAATATCAAGCATTAAAATTCTGTTTTTTGTTATGGCACCACTAAATTGAATATCAATATATGGAACAATTAAATCAGCATCTTTTTGAGCAACAATTCCATTTTTTAAAACATTTTCTTTATTTACTGGGATTCTTATTTTGTTAGTTGGAAGTACTTTTTCAGGAATTCCATCATCATCTAAATCATATTGAGTTACCTCTTTATCGCTTTCAATCCATTTCATAAAATAATCAATGTCAACTACTGAATCTTTTAATTGTGGGAAAAGTTCTTCAAAATAATAAGCTACATCTAGAGTTCCCCATTTATATTTATCATGTGTTAATTGAGATGGAATTGGATCAGCTTCATAAGTTTTTCTTTTCATTTGATCTATATACCAATCAGTTTGGAAAAGACTGGTGTTAATCAATTTCATATCTGTTCTATAATTTTCAACTTCTTGCATATACCAAAGTGGAAACGTATCATTGTCACCAATTGTAAATAATATGGCATTTTCGTCGCAAGAATCTAGATAAGCTTTTGCGTTTAATCGAGAGGTATATCTGTTTGACCTATCATGATCATCCCAGTTTTCTGAAGCCATTAGTGCAGGTACAGCTAATAAAGCAATACCTGAAACTGCAATTGCAACCGTGTTTTTATTAGCATAATTTTTTAATTTTTCAAAAATTGCCAATACTCCAAATCCAACCCAAATAGCGAAAATATAGAAGGAGCCTACAACAGCATAATCTCGTTCTCTTGGTTCAAAAGGTTTGGGATTTGTATAAAAAATAATGGCTAATCCTGTAAATGCAAAAAATAAGAGCAATACATAAAAATCATTTTTATCGTTTTTAAGATGAAAAAAGAGTCCAATTATTCCTAATATAAATGGGAGGAAAAAATATGTATTTCTACCTTTATTATTTTTTACATCTGAAGGTAATTTTGATTGAGGTCCTAAATGCATCTCATCAATAAATTTGATGCCGCTTAACCAATTTCCATTTTGTAAATCTAAATTGCCCTGCTCATCATTTTGGCGTCCAACAAAGTTCCATAAAAAGTATCTGCCGTACATGTAGCCAAATTGAAAATCGACCATAAACCTAATGTTTTCAATAAACGTAGGTCTTCTTTTACTGTTGTCAGGGATGCCAGCTATAGCTTTGTAATTTTTTATTACGGAGGCATCTGTACTTACCATTCTAGGAATAAAACCTTTATGCTTACTGCTATAATTTGGTAAAACGTCTTTGTAATTGTTTACAATAACGTATTTGCCAAGTTTTTCATTTTTCTCGTACTTAGGTTTGTCATCTTTGGTAGGATTGCTTTCATCAATTTCTCTATTAAAAACAATTGAATAATACTTATCGTAAAAAACATTAGCATCTCCATACTGCTCACGATCGTAATATGCTAGTAATTCACGCGCACTTGATGGATTATTTTCATTAATAGTTGTATTTGCATTGGCTCTAATTGGTAACATTAACCAAGATGAAAACCCAATCATAATAAATAAAACAGATAATAAAATGGTATTAGCTTCAACTTTATTTTTTTTATGCGTATAATTCAATCCAAAATAGAACGCAGCAATTAATAAAACCCCAGCGATTATAGTTCCTGAATTAAAAGGCATTCCCATTGAGTTAACAAAAAATAATTCAAGGGCGCTGAAATACCTTAAAGTGAACGGAAATAGCATTTTAAAAACAAAAACCAGTACTAAAATAGCGGCAATGTTTGCAATTATAAATTGTACTAATGTTAAATTTTTGTATTTTTTATAGATGTAAAGAAATACAATTGAAGGGATTACTAGTAACGATAAAATATGAACTCCAAACGATAAACCAACAACAAAACTAATTATTAAAAGCCATTTATCTCCTCCAGGTTTTCCTATTTCAGCTTCCCAACGCAACCCAAGCCAAAAAAGCAAGGCCATTAAAAATGAAGACATTGCGTATACTTCGCCTTCAACTGCACTAAACCAAAAACTATCTGAAAATGTATAGGTTAAACCTCCAACTACACCACTTCCTAAAATTGCAATTGAAGAACTTTTAGATATCTCTGAAGATTTTTTCACCAATTTTCTTGCTAAAATGGTAATGGTCCAAAACATAAATAAAATGGTGAAAGCACTTGCTAATGCCGACATAAAGTTTACCATTTTTGCAATTTCAGTTACATCGCTTGTAAACATGGCAAAAAATGCACCTAACATTTGAAATAATGGCGCACCTGGTGGATGCCCTACTTCAAGTTTTACAGCTGTGGAAATATATTCTCCGCAATCCCAATAACTAACTGTTGGCTCTAATGTTAAGGTATAGGTGATTAATGCAATTGCAAATGTTCCCCATCCGAGAATGGTGTTCCATTTAGTAAAATTGAATGAATTCATAGAAAATGTTTTGTACGTGGCGAATTTAATAAAATTAAACGTAAATATTGAAAATTAGCTTGGTATGAATAGTTAATAAAGTACTAAAACTAGGTTTAAAGTAAATTTATTAAAAAAATTAGTGAAATTATTTGCCGAATTAAAACTTTACTTTAAATTTGCACCCGCAAAATGACCCATGGTGTAATGGTAGCACTCCGGTTTTTGGTATCGTCAGTCAAGGTTCGAGTCCTTGTGGGTCAACAAGCAAAATTAATAATCCCTTTAAACTTAATTGTTTAGAGGGATTTGTTTTTTAAGCTCTTTTAAATACGTTTTGAAATTTATTTTTTATTTGAAATTTCTACATTGACTGGAGGGATTCCAACAACTTCAAATGTAGCGGAAGCTAAAACTATTTTCCCTTTTGTTTTATCAATTTCATCTAAAATATTCGTGAAAATTGCATTTTTTGTAACCCTTCTTTTTTTATAATCAACAACATACCTTAAATTAAATTCAATCCAATTATCGGTTAATTTTAGTGTAATTGTTGATTCTACAATGGCATCTTCAATTAAATATTTATTAACCATTAACTTCCAATGTTCTTTAGCAAAATCGGAATATTTTGAAAGGTATATATTGGCGCTTTCCTGGATGATTTTATTAGTTAGTGTTACGTCTGAACCATATTTAATTGGGAGGTTAATTTCATCCCAAACAAAAGGAAAGTCAGTAGAGTAATTGTGAACAGCACCTTTAAATACAAAGGAATTACTAATTTTTACAATACGCCCATTATAGTTGTCGCTAGAAACCCAATCTCCAATTTCCATTAAAGTAGTTTTTGTAATTCCAATATCTATTACATCTCCTTTAATATCATTTATTTTTATTCGATCCCCAGGTTTATACATATTTGAACCAAAAATGGCGAACCAGCCAGCAATACTTAAAACTACCTCTTGTAAAGCAAAAGCTATAGCTGCACTAATTAAACCAATTGAAACTGTAAAATATTGGAAACTTCCAGTAAAAAGGATTACAATTAAAATAATTATTAAAACATAACTTCCAATTCGTACCAGTTTTTTAACTCTATATCTTGTGGAATTATCAGTAATTTTTTTATTGATTCTTTTTCTTATAGCCCAAGAAATTAACAGGATGATTATTAGCCAAATAATGAATTGTGTAAACTTTAAAATTAACTCACTAGATTCCCAACTTTTAAAATCTTGAATTATTTTATTTAATTCTTCCATAATTTAGGTTTTCCCTATTAATTTCTGGTGGTATTTTACATATGAAAAGTATATGTTATAGTTTTATTACTTCATATAAATCTTTTCGTCTGTCTTTTCTATTTCTAACACTACCAAATTGATGCAGTTGTCTTAGTAAATCTATATCAACATCAGCAATTAAAATCATTTCTGAATTTGGTGTAGCTTCTGCTTTTATGCCATTAGCAGGAAATGCAAAATCACAAGGTGTAAAAACCATAGATTGTGCATATTGTATGTCCATATTTTGAACTTTAGGTAAATTTCCTACACTCCCAGCAATTGCAACATAACATTCGTTCTCAATGGCTCTTGCTTGAGAACAATTTCTAACTCTAGAATATCCGTTTTGAGTATCGGTTAAGAAAGGCACAAATAAGATGTCCATTCCTTCATCTGCGAGAATTCTGCTTAATTCTGGAAACTCTGAATCGTAACAAATTAAAATTCCAATTTTCCCACAATCAGTATCAAAACTTTTCAGTTCATGTCCTTTTTGAAGTCCCCAAACACGCACTTCATCAGGTGTTACGTGTAATTTTTCATAGCGTTCAACAGTACCATCTCTTCTACACAAATAACCAACATTATATAATTTTCCATCTTGCATTTCAGGCATACTACCTGAAATTATATTGATATTATAAGAAATAGATAATTGTGAAAATTGTTTCACAATTTCTTCAGTTTCTTTGGCAAGTTCTCTAATTGCTTCTGCTTCTGTTAAATGGTTATTTTTTGCCATTAACGGTGCGTTAAAAAATTCTGGGAATAGCGCAAAATCTGATCTATAACCTGAAACTGCATCTACGAAGAATTCTACTTGGGTCATTAATTCTTCTAAATCTTTATAAGGTCTCATTTGCCATTGAATTAACCCTAATCGAATTACTTTTTTTATTACTGATGCTTTTTTAGATTTCTTTTCGTAATAAATATTGTCCCATTCTAAAAGTACAGCATAATCATTTGAAGCGTCGTCTCCTTCTAAATAATTTTTTAACACTTTTGTAGGATGAAAATCATTGGAAACCTGAAAATTTAATACAGGATCGTGTATTTCTTTTCTTCTTACTTTAGCAATGTATTCTTTTGGAGACAAAGTATCTGAATATTTATGGTAATTTGGAATTCTTCCACCAAAAGCAACACCTCTTAAATTTAATCGTTCGCACAATTCTTTTCTATAATCGTACAATCTTCTTCCTAGTCGCAAACCTCTATATTGCGGTTTTATAAAAATATCAATTCCGTAAAGTACATCGCCGTCTGGAGTATGAGTACTAAAGGTGTAATTACCTGTAATTTCTTGATAAGAGTGGTGGTCGTCAAAACTACTGTAGTCTACCATAATTGCCAAAGCACACCCAGCAATTTGATCGTTAATTTTTATTACAACTTGCCCTTCTGGAAAACATTCAATTAAAGATGCTATTTGATGTTCTCTCCAAAAAGAATCTGGCATTGTAGTATAAGAATCTATCATTGCATCTTTAAGCTCTTGATAGTCATTTAAGGTTAAATATGTTAATTCTATATTTTCTATATCTTTCATTTTTTTAGTAGCTAATTATTATTTTTATTATGGTAACTTAAGTAAAAACACTTCAGTTTTATACTTTAATTATTGAGCAAAATTATATATTATTTTTGGTTTTGTAATACATTTTTTCATTAAAATTAAATGAAAAGTGAGTGATTTAAAACCATTTTTTTCTTCGAAAATAAATAAGCATTATTATAAAAACGAATATTATTATTATCCAGAAACTATAATATCCCCATTTCCAAGATAATTCAGGCATATTATTAAAATTCATACCATAAATTCCAGCTAAGAAAGTAAGTGGAATAAAAATTGTAGATACAACTGTAAGGGTTTTCATAACCTGATTCATTCGATGACCTTGAATTGAAAAAAATAAATTTATATTACTTTCTAATCTGGTTTCAATTTTATCGCAACTATCTAAAAGGGTTAAACAGATGTCTTTAATTTCAAAAAAATACTTAATATGTTTTTGTTGAATAAGACTAAACTGTCCACGCTCTATTTTTGTGGAAAAATCACGTATAGGAATAATTGTTTTTTTAATAAAATGTATTTGCCTTTTGTAAACTTCTATTGAGTTTAATAAAGATGGTGAAGGATCTTCGTTAATATCAATAAGTTCAAAGGTCTCAACTTTTTCTTCTATGTTTTCAATAGTTTTAAAATAATTATCAAGAATAGATTCTAGCAAAAGATACAATAAATAATCGGTGCTTCTTTCTCGTATAATTCCAACATTTTCTCTTAAACGATATCTAACATGTTGAAAATGATCTCCTTTTTTTTCTTGAAAAGAAATTAAAAAGTTTTTACCTAAAATAAAACTTAATTGTTCTGCTTCAATTTCAACAGAATCTGAAGGCAACAAAGATTTTATAGAGAAAAATATATAATTTTCATACTCTTGAAACTTAGGTCTTTGATTTATATCTAAAATATCTTGAATCACTAAATCATGAACTCCTACTTTTTTACAAATTTTAGTGATTTTTTCAACATCATGAATTGCATGTGTATTAAGCCAGTATTGCTTTAATTCATCAGAAAAACCTTCAAAATCTTTTTCATAATAATTTTCGTTTTCAACCAATTCATTTTGATTGTAAATAAAAAGTTGCATATTAAACTCATCTGTGTACTTAATACCTGTAAAAACTGGTGTTTGAGGATTTATTTTTTTTCTACTTAGACGCTTTTTACCCATTTTTAGATTCTTATTTTTTTGATTGATTTCTAAGTTTGAATATAGTTAAATTATTTTTAATTTTTTAGTAAAAGGAATGTTCAATCAAATATAAACCTTTATTAGCCGATTACTTTAAACTATATTATATTTGTATTTCTAATATCCATTTTTAAATTGTAATCTAACCAAAATTATAATTAGGATGTTATGTGTGACCCATAAAAAAGTGAAAATTAATTAATGAAAGGAGTTGTTACAAAATCTACAGGAAGCTGGTATACTGTATATACTGAAATAAATACTAGTGTTGATTGTAGGTTAAAAGGTAAATTTAGAATGCAAGGGATAAAAAGTACAAACCCCGTTGCAGTAGGTGATCACGTCAAATTTGAATTTGAAGAAGGAAAGAAAACGGGTGTAATAAATAAAATATTTGATCGAAAGAATTATATAATTCGTAAATCAGTAAACTTATCTAAACAAACACATATAATTGCTGCTAATATTGATGTTGCTTTTTTGTTGATTACAATTGACAATCCTCCAACATTTACAGGTTTTATAGATAGGTTTTTAGCGACAGCTGAGGCCTATAACATTACTTCGGTATTGTTGTTTAATAAATTAGACATTTATTCTGATGATGAACTTGAAAAACTGGCAATGTTAGATGCTATTTACACAGATATTGGTTATAAATGTATTGCAATTTCAGCAACCAAAAATATTGGAATAAATGAGGTTAAGGCATTAATGAAAGATAAAACCACTATGTTTTCAGGACATTCTGGAGTAGGAAAATCAACCTTGATAAATGCAATTGAACCTTCATTAAATTTAAAAACTAAAGAAGTTTCCAAGCAGCATAAACAAGGTATGCACACCACTACATTTGCGGAGATGTTTCAATTAAGTTTTGGTGGATTTATTATTGATACACCTGGAATAAAAGGTTTTGGAGTGGTAGATTTTGAGCCAAATCAAATAACAGATTATTTTCCTGAATTTTTTAAACTGAAGTCAAAATGTAAGTTTAACAATTGTTTACATATTAACGAACCAAAATGCGCTATTAAAGATGCAGTTGAAAATAGTGAAATAGCGTATTCAAGGTATCAAAGTTATTTGCAAATGGTTGAAGGAGACGAAGAGCATTATAGAACTGATATTTATAGTTAAAAGTCAAAAGTCAAGGTCAAAATCAAATAAAATGAAAGCAGTAATTCAAAGAGTTTTAGAAGCTTCTGTTACAATAAATGAAAAAGTAGTGAGTAAAATTAAAAATGGACTACTTGTTTTAGTTGGAATTGTTGATGAAGATTCTAAAGATGATATTGATTGGTTGACGAAAAAAATTGTAAATCTTAGAATATTTAATGATGAAAATGATGTTATGAATAATTCTTTAATTGATGTTGATGGAGATGCAATTATTGTTAGTCAGTTTACACTACAGGCGAGCACCAAAAAAGGAAATAGGCCATCCTATATAAAAGCTGCAAAACCAGAAGTTGCTATTCCACTTTACAATCAATTTGTAAGTCAGTTTGAACTAGAATTGAATAAAAAAGTTGGAACAGGAGAATTTGGTGCAGATATGAAGGTTGCTTTAATTAATGACGGACCTGTTACAATTATAATTAATTCAAAACAAAGAGATTAGTCATTTTAAATTGAATTTTTTGCAAAAATGAGCTTTCTTTAAAAAATAAGAATTTTCTATAATAAACTATTATTTTGTATAATTGCTGCAAAATTAAAACTATAATAAAATGAAAAAATTAAATGTAATTATTTTAATACTAAGCGTATTATTTATTTCTTGTAAAGAAAAAGCAAAAGAGGAAAAAAATGCAGAAGAAGTTAAAACTGATGTTCAGGAAATACCCGATGCTATTTATTCAGTAGATACCGAGTCCTCAGAATTAATTTGGATTGGGTTTAAGCCAACAGGTGCACATAATGGTACTGTTGCTGTTAAAGAAGGGTCTTTAGAAATTATAGGTGGAAAATTGACTACTGGTAAATTTGAATTTGATATGAATACAATCACCGTATTAGATATGCCAGAAGATGATGAGTTTAATGCCAAATTAAAAGGACATTTAAAAAGTGGTGATTTTTTTGATGTAGAGAATAACCCAACTTCAACTTTTGAAATAGTTGTAGTAGATAGTAAAAGTGAAGAAATTTATATTAAAGGAAATTTAACTATTAAGGGAATTACTAAAAGTATTGAGTTTCCTGTGCAACTAACGGCTTTTGGTGATGGTGTTAAACTTACAAGTAAAGCTTTTAAAATTGATAGAACTGAATTTGATATCAGATTTAAATCTCAAAAATTCTTTAATGATTTAAAAGATCAGTTTATTAATGATGAGTTTGAAATTTCTTTTGAAATTAATGCCTCAAAATAAATTATAGTATTGTTAATGTATTATTAAATTGAAGTATTTTATTGTTAGTTTTTACAATAAAAGTGTACTATTGTAAAAACTAACAATAAAAATAATAAAAAATGAAAAAAACAGGAATTTTAATTTTGGCAGTTGTATTTATTGCAATGTCATTTACCAACAAAATAACAACTATTCAAAATACGTTAAATGTTGATGTTTCAAGTTCTACAATAACTTGGAAAGGATACAAACCAACGGGTTCACACACCGGAACAATTATGTTAAAATCGGGAACTTTAACTATGGAAGACGAATATATAATTGGTGGTTCTTTTACTGCAGATATGTCTACAATAAAGGATGAAGATGGTAGTGAGAGGTTAGAAGGACATTTAAAGAATGAAGACTTTTTTGAAATTGAAACTTATCCAACAGCAAAGTTTGATATTACAGAAGTTGAAATGGAAGATGGAAATGCAACTATCACTGGAAATATGACGATTAAAGGAATTACAAAAGAAATTTCTTTTGAAGCTGAGATTTCTGAAACTGATGAGACAGTTACTTTAAGTAGTTCTGTTTTTCAAATTAATAGAGCAGATTTTAATGTTAAGTACAAATCAAAAACATTTTTTAATGATTTAAAAGATAAATTTGTAAATGATGAGTTTGATTTACAAGTAGCGTTAGTTGCAAATAAATAAGACTAAAATATATTTTAAAAAGCTCCAATTGAAAAATTTGGGCTTTTTTTATGTCAAATTAAAAATGGAATTATCTTTAGTAGAACTCATTACAAAAGTACTTTGCACGTTGCCAACCGAATCTAAAACAGATAATTTATTCTTTAAAAAATACTGATAGCTATTCATATTTTTAACAATAACTTTTAGTAAATAATCATAATTACCAGCTACGTGAAAGCACTCAATAACTTCTTCCATAGTATTCACAGCTTTTTCAAATTTTGTAATTAATTCTTTTGAATGAACTAATAAAGTTACCTGACAAAATACTTCAACGTTGTAGCCAATTTTTTCCTTATTCAATACAGCAATATATTTTTGAATAACACCCGATTTTTCCAACCTTTTAATGCGTTCATAAGTTGGTGTTTGTGTAAGCCCAATTTTTAAGCCAATTTCTTTAATGTTTGTTTTAGAATTTTGTTGAAGAATGGTTAATATTTTTTTATCGATTTTATCTAAACTTATCATAAAAAGTAATTTTTTCTAAAAATATAAAAATTTACGTATTTCAAAAGAAAATATTTCTATTATAAAAATAAATAATAGTAAATAAAACTAATTAAAGTAATTATTGCAGTTTATTAAGTTGATCTGTTGTAACTTTATAAAAATAAATGTTTTTATCATGAGTAATAAACCAGCAAATAAAATACAAGATTTACAATATTTTGGAGAATTTGGAGGCGTAAATCCATCAATTTCAGATTCAGCAACATATACATTTTTACACGCAAAAACAATGCTTGATACTTTTGAAGGTCATGCAGAAGGTTGCTACTTATACTCACGTCACAGTAGCCCTAGTAATTTATATTTAAGTGAGGCATTAGCTGCTATGGAATTTACTGAAACTGCAAATGTTGCAGCTTCTGGAATGGGTGCAATAACTTCAGTTTTTTTACAAGTTTGTAGTGCTGGAGATCACGTTGTTTCAAGTAGAACAATTTATGGTGGTACCTATGCCTTCTTGAAAAATTTTGCTCCAAAATTTAATATTTCAACTTCATTTGTTGATATTACTTCATTGGATGCTATAAAAAATGCAATTACTCCTAATACAAAAATGATTTATTGTGAAGCTATTAGTAATCCTTTATTGGAAATTGCAAATATTGTAGAATTATCTAAAATTGCCAAAAAGCACAATATTTTATTGGTTGTTGATAATACATTTTCACCGTTAATGATTTCACCTCAAAAATTGGGAGCTGATGTTACAATTCATAGTTTAACAAAATTTATAAATGGTACTAATGATACTGTTGGAGGTGTTGTTTGTGGTAGTCAAAAATTTATTGATAGTTTAAGAAATGTGAATGATGGAGCAGCAATGTTGCTGGGTCCCGTAATGGATAGTTTACGCGCAGCAAGTATTTTAAAAAACCTGAGAACACTTCATATAAGAATGAAAAAACACAGTGAAAACGCATTGCATTTAGCTGAAAATTTTGAGGACGATGGTTTAAAAGTAGTGTATCCCGGTTTAAAAAGTCATCCAGGTTATGAACTTTTTAAAACAATGTACAATCAGGAATACGGTTTTGGAGGAATTTTAACAATTGATGTTGGTAATTTGGATAAAGCAAACGAATTGATGGAACTTATGCAAAATGAAAATTTAGGTTATTTAGCTGTTAGTTTAGGCTTTTATAAGACATTATTTAGTGCGCCAGGAACTAGTACTTCTTCAGAAATTCCTGAGGATGAACAGGTTGAAATGGGACTTTCAGATGGGATTATTCGATTTTCAATTGGGCTAGATAATGATATTGAACGTACGTACAGAGCAATGAGAAAATGTATGGTAAAAGTTGGAGTGTTGTAAATTAATGTTCTTTTATATATTCTTAGCCTCATTCTAATTTTAGAATGGGGCTTTTCATTTGTGTAAACTTGCAAATTTGTGTATTATTACATTCCTAAAAATAAACTATGCAAGAAAACAAGAACCTATCTGAAAACGAAGACCACGATATTATTAACAATATTGAACTTAATATTTGGGAAGCCCTAATTCCTGTAATTGCTTTAATGTTAATGTTAGCCTATAATATTTTTTATGCAGGGGGCGAATTATTGGGTGAATATTCTAATCAGTTTATTTTATTATTAGGTGGGTTGGTTGCTGCAATAGTCGGTTTTTTTAATAAAGTAAGCATTAACACAATGATTGCTGAAATTATTGATAATTTAAAAAGTGTTTTTGTTCCAATAATGATATTGTTTTTAGTAGGTGCTTTAGCAGGTACTTGGTTGGTTAGCGGAATAATTCCGGCAATGGTATATTACGGATTACAAGTTTTAACGCCATCAATTTTTTTACCAGCTTCTGTAGTAATTGCTGCTTTAATTTCTATTGCAACAGGAAGTTCTTGGACTACATCAGCAACTGTAGGTATTGCTTTAGTTGGTATTGGAACAGCTTTAGGAATCCCTACCGGAATGATTGCTGGAGCAGTAATATCTGGAGCATATTTTGGAGATAAAATGTCGCCTTTAAGTGATACAACAAACTTAGCACCTGCAATGGCAGGAACAGATTTGTTTACTCATATTCGATATATGACTATCACCACTGTACCAACAATTGTAATTACTATAATTATTTTTAGTATTATTAGTTTAAATATTGATACTTCAGGTGATGCAGATGTAAGTGGTTTATTAAATACCATCAGTAATACATTTAATATTTCGCCATATTTGTTTATTGTTCCTTTGGTTGTAATTATTTTAATTGTAACCAAAACAAAACCATTAATTGCACTTGGAGTTGGCGTTTTATTGGCAGCTATTTTCGCATTTATTTTTCAATCAGAAATATTAAATTCATTGAATGACTCAAGTTTTAAATCTATAATTAATGCCATATTTGTTGATACTGAAATTACTACTGATAATGAAAAGTTAAACGAACTTTTTAGTGCTGGAGGAATGAAAGGAATGCTTTGGACCATTTATTTAATTTGTTGTGCCATGGTTTTTGGGGGTATAATGGATGGAATAGGTGCATTAACAAGAATTACTGAAGCTTTGTTAAAAGTTGCCTCTTCTGTATTTGGTTTATTTGCAAGTACTGTAGTAAGTTGCTTAGGTTTAAATGCCATTGCATCAGATCAATATCTAGCAATTGTAATTCCAGGTAAAATGTTTAAACAAGCCTTTGAAGATAAAGGTTTGGCACCTGAAAATTTAAGTAGAAGTTTGGAAGATTCAGGAACTGTTACATCAGTTTTAATTCCTTGGAATACTTGTGGGGCCTACCAATCTACTGTTTTAGGAGTGAGTGTTGCAGATTATTTTGTGTACGCAATATTCAATTGGCTTAGTCCGTTTATGACATTGTTTTTTGCCGCTTTAAATATTAAAATAAAGCAATTAGTTAAAGATTAATTGAATTATTTTATAATAGCACTTTCATTTGGAAAAGATTTAGGACGGGACTAAATAAAGAAATTCCATACCAAACCAAATCTAACAGTTAAATCTCTGTATGGATAGTTTGGAGCACTGTAATAATTTCTACCCGTAAAACTTGCCCCAAAATTCTCTACTTTTAGAAAAATGCGTGTTCTTTGAACTTGCATGTTAAAGAAGAAATCTAAAATTGGGTAATTGCCAATTTCGGTTTCATTTTGTAAAATAAATTCACTTAATAAAGGATTGTAAGCATTCGCTTTAAATGCTGTAAAATACTTAAAAGTAATACCAGTTTGTAAATATAATGGATCTCCTTTAAATATATGATTTGCGTAGTACAACGTATTTCTAGTAACTATTTGAGGTACATGGAAAAAGGATTCACCTTCTAAAACTGTTTGGTACATCACTGTATTATCAATAGTAAAATTTCTATACGTATAATGTTGGTTCGCTTTAACTTTAATATAATTTAAAGTTTCATTTGCTTGTGTTGGCTTTGAAATACTATCAAAATAAGTGTAATTATCAATTAAATTGTATGAGGCATTAATACTTCCCCATTTGTTTAACCTAAATTCAACACCAGCATTTTTTATTTCTTCATTATTAAAATCGTTTTTCCAATTGTAATTTTTAAAGGCACTTTGATATAATATTTTATTTAAACTTGGCGATTTAGAGGTAACTTCAGCATACCCTTTTATACTATAAATACTATCTTTTCTATAGTTTACAGATGCTTTTATAGAGTTTCCAGTTAAGTCACCAGAGATAATTGAATTTGCATCTGCCTTTATAGTTAACTTACCTATTTTTGCTTTCCAATCTGCTCCAGCTGAGAGTACATTACCTTTTAATTTATCAGATATAGTAATAGTGTCTAAATATAAAACACTGTTATAATGGTAATTGTATTTATAATAATTAGCCTTTGCTCTAATAATACCAGTATAAGGGGTATTTAACTCCAAATATGCCTGATTCTCCATATTTTGATATGAAGTATGATCTGAAATTGGAGTTTCATAGGCTTCTTCAAAAAATGTTCCAGGGCTAGCTTTTTTAAACCTATAGTGCCTGGTTTCATACATAAAAATATGACCAAATTTGAATGTTATATTATCTGTAATATTCTTAATAGAATCCAATTTTGAAATAGTAACTTTTGTAGAGTCTTTAGGTTTATCCTGCAGTTTTTTTGAGCCTTTTTTATTTAACACTATCCCTTTTTTATTATTTAAACTAGGGAGAACAGTATCAATCTTTTTAATTGAAATTCTTGTTGAATCAATTGGTGTTAAAGGAGTTATTAAAGTATCTTTTTTAATGGAAGCAACAGAGTCTAAAGGTATATTTAATTTAGCTAAAGAGTCTTTTTTAATAAACGCTTGATTTGTTGAGTTTAACAGTTTTTTTGTTAGTGATAAAGAGTCTTTTTTTGGTGTGTTTTTTTTAATTTTAGTAATTTCCTTAGGTTGTATTTTTTTTGGACTTATTGAATCTACTTTGGTAGAATCGATTGTTTTAGTTGCAAGAACATCTCTAATAGAATCTAACTTTTGTTGTTTTATGAGATTTACAATTTTTAAATGTTTTTTAGTTAGTGTGTTTTTTTTAGAAAAAATAGTAACAGTTTGATCTAAATAATAACGTTTGCCTTCCAACATGTTTTCAGCATCCGTATAATTTACTTCTAAACGACCTCTATCTGTATAATTTGGATCATTTCCTTCAAAATAAATTATTGATTGTTCAGTTAATCCACCGTTTTCATTATTGAAAAGATCAAATGAAGAAAAATGTCCTTTTACAGCATAAACTTCATTTTTAGAAAGGTAATTAAAAGTAGTTCTAAAATTACCGTGACTAGCTAAAGATTCTCTGTATTTCCCTAAAGATCTAAGTCCTTTATAAGCTAAAGAGAAATTAAACTGACGCGAAGTATTCATTGTTAAAAATGCGTTTAAAACTTGACCTTGCTCTAGGCCAGTTCTATACATAACTTCAGAAGTTGGGGTAGGAACGTAGTAATATTTTATATCTTCAACTTTATAATAATTAAACTGTTTTGCATCCATTCCCATTTCAGGAAAAACTGAATTGTTTTCAAAATTATAAGCTAATTTATTAAAAGTTTGCCCTTGGTTATGAAAAGGTAATAATTCAAAATGGTCTTTACGAATATAATTAAATGAAAAATCTTTTTGTAAAGTTAAAGTGGTATCAATATATGTTGTGTCGTTATAAATAGAAAACATTCTGTAATCTGTATACTTAGTTTTTCCACTAAGTTTAATATCAACTGAGCTATTGAATTTGGTGGAGTCACTTGCAAACATATTATTCCCCCCCTCAGGGCTCCTCATAATTTGGGCACTTATATTAACCAAGTAAAAAACCAAAAACAATACTAATAATACTTTTTTCATATAAAACATTAAGTGGCAAAGGTAAAATATTTGAACGAAAATAATAATAGTAAATTGCAATGATAACTTTTATTAATTTTACAATGTTATTTTATTAAAATGGGACTCAAAAAATATTTTTTAAAAAATCAAATAGAAGCTGGTACAGATGAGGCGGGAAGAGGTTGCTTGGCAGGTCCTGTAGTGGCGGCTACTGTAATACTTCCGAAAGATTTTGAACATCCATTGTTAAATGATTCTAAACAATTAACTGAAAAACAACGTTTACTTTTAAAACCATTTATTGAAGAAAATGCGTTGGCTTTTGGAGTTGCATTTATAAACGAAATTAAAATTGATGAAATTAACATTTTACAAGCATCAATTTTAGCAATGCACAAGTCAATTAACAAACTTTCAATTATTCCAGAACACATAATTGTAGATGGTAATAAATTCAAACAATTTAAAAATATCCCACATACTACAATTGTAAAAGGAGATGCTAAATTTATGAGTATCGCCGCGGCTTCTGTTTTAGCTAAAACATATAGAGATGAGTTTATGCAAAAAATTGATAAAGAGTTTCCTCATTATTATTGGAAACAAAACAAAGGCTATCCAACAAAACAACATAGAAATGCCATTAGAGCGTTTGGAATAACTAATTATCACAGAAAAACATTTCGTTTACTTCCTAATCAATTAAAATTAGAGTTATAATTTCTAAAAAAGTGTCATTAAAATTTTACATTTGCGTTCGTTCAAAAATGTAAAAAATGATTAAAAGAAATAGGGTTTCAATTTCAAAGTTTATAATTCATAAAGTTGGTAACAAGTTTAATAGTGCCACCAATATTTTTTCAGAAAATGTAATCACTTTTGATGAAGAAAGTTACGAGTTAATGAAACCTTTTTTATTAAAACCCTTCGGAAATGTCGCGGAGAGTTTTCGCTTTAATCATCATGCAAATATAGAATTAAACGAAATTAATAATTATTCCGCTGAAATTTTTAAAGATGAAACTTCATTTGTTGATATTTCAAAACATATTGTAAATCATTTATTTGAGCAATCAAATTCAGCTCAGATAAAAACAGGAGATGTAATTATTGCACTTTTTGAAGATGTTGAATATAAGGATATTGTAACTCAAGCTTTAGGTATTTTTAAAATTGAAAATAAAATAAATTTCTTTCAAACCTTTATGGAAAAAGATATTTTGGATGTTTTTGTTCAAAAAGGAATTAGCACAAAAAAATTAGATAAAGGTTGTTTAATAATTAATTCAACAGACACTGAAGGAAGAGTAGTTTTAAGTGTTGATACCAATAATTACGATGCACAATATTGGATTAAAAACTTTTTAAATGTAAAGTATGCAGATGACAGTAACCAGCATACACAAAATTACATTGAAATGTGTAAAGATTTCTCTGAAGAAGTGATTAAGGAAGATTTTGGAATTCAGGAGAAAACTAAGTTTTTAGCTAAAGCAGTCGATTTTTTTAAAGAAAATGAGTCTGTAAATATTCACGATTTTAAAGATGAGGTTTTTGAAGAAAATGAAGATTTTAAACCTTTATTCGATAATTATAAAAAACAGTTTGAACAAATAAATGATGTTTTGGTTAGAAATCAATTTGCTATTTCTGAAATCGTGCTAAAAAAACAAAAGCAAAAGATTAAAACTGAAATAAAATTGGATACCAATATTCAAATAAAACTAGATATTGATGCACCAGATGCTGCAAGCGAATATTTAGAAAAAGGGTATGATGAGGAGAAAAAAATGAAGTTTTATAAAGTGTATTTTAACGAAGAGGACTAGGTTTAATTAACAATTAACAAAACTCCACCTCAAACAATTCAGTAAAGTGTTTTAGTATTTTTCCTTTAACTTCTGCTAATGATACTTTTTTATTAAGTTCAGCTTCTATAGATGTAACAGCTTTTCCTTTAATTCCGCATGGGATAATATTATCAAAATAACCTAAATTAGTGTTTACATTTAATGCAAAACCGTGCATAGTAACCCATCTACTTGTTCTTACTCCCAAAGCACAAATTTTACGTGCAAATGGTGTTCCAACATCTAACCAAACCCCAGTTTCACCATCGCTTCTTTCAGATTTTATTCCGTATTCTTCTAGTGTTTTAATAATTACTTCTTCTAAAAAACGTAAGTATTTATGTATATCTGTAAAAAAATTATCCAAATCTAAAATAGGATACCCAACAATTTGGCCAGGACCGTGATAGGTAATATCTCCACCTCGATTTATCTTATAAAAAGTAGCTCCTTTTTGCGTTAATTGTTCTTCGTTTAATAACAAATTACTTATATCTCCACTTTTTCCTAAAGTGTACACATGTGGATGTTCAACAAATAAAAAATAATTTGGTGTTTTCTGAGTTAAGTTATTTTTTCGGTTATCAATTTTAATATCGATTGTACTTTGAAAAAGTTCTTCTTGATACTCCCAAGTTTTTTTATAATCTTTTAACTTTAAATCAATTAATTTAACTTTTTGCATTAGTTTTCTGGATTGTTGTTAATAATTAATGCGGCAATAACTCCGGGAATCCAACCTAAGCAAGTTAGAATAAATACAATAATAATTGATCCACAGCCTTTATCTATAACAGCTAACGGTGGAAAAATGATACAAAGTAATACTCTAAAACAACCCATAATTATTTTTTTCAAAGTTCTTAAAATTATATGACGCATACAACGTTATTTTGTAACAACTAATTGTAATTAAAATGTATTTTTGTTGAATGTCTATTGAAGTAAAAAATATTTCCAAGTTTTATGGAGAACAAAAAGCATTGGATAATGTAAGTTTTTCTATTAAAAAAGGTGAAATAGTTGGTTTTTTAGGTCCAAATGGAGCTGGTAAGTCAACTATGATGAAAATTATTACTGGTTTTGTAATTGCAACAGAAGGTACAGTTTTGGTAAGTGATTTTGATATTGGAACTAATAAAATTAAAGCTCAGAAAAACATTGGTTATTTACCAGAACACAACCCACTTTATTTAGAAATGTATGTAAAAGAATATTTAATTTTTAATGCAAATATTCATAAAGTTTCAAAAGAAGAAGTTGATAAAATA
>Ga0102812_10000757_pt1 | contig 22906 bp, 15 predicted proteins | sample ColrivemetaGS713_FD_79334 | JGI IMG/M metagenome (GOLD analysis project Ga0102812, IMG submission 79334) | Estuarine microbial communities from the Columbia River estuary - Flood tide ETM metaG S.713 | ecosystem: Environmental > Aquatic > Marine > Intertidal zone > Estuary | place: USA...
AAAAAGTTTTGTAAAGGCTCAATAGTTTTTTCAAACTCTCCCATTTTGAAATGACACCAGCCTACACTGTATAAAGCAGCACCTGTAAATTTATGATTTGGATATTTTGCGACAAACTGCTGAAATTGAGCACCTGCTGGGCCGTAATCTTCTTCACTATAGTAACAATCGGCAGACCAAAACAAGGCTTCTGCTGCTAACTTAAAATTTGGATTCTTTCTATAAATTGCCTCGAAAATTGGCTGTGCTTGTTTATAAGCTTGATTACGATACAGAAGCCATGCTTTTTGAAACGTTGCCTGAATTTTAATATCAGGATTGATATCTACAGATTTTTCGGCTTCTTCAAACGCTTGAAGAGCTCTTGTATATTCTCCATTCGCAAAATAGGCTTCCCCAAGTAAACTCAATAGTTTGCCTCTTTGTTTAAACGAATCTCTTTTACGAATTACTTGTAATAAAATATCAATTGCTTTAGGATATTCGCCGAACTCAAAACTTGAAATTGCCCATTCATAATACGCTTCCTCTATCCAGATTCCTTCGGTATATTTTTTCCCAAACTCTTCGAATGTGCTCATGCTCTGAGGAAACAAACCAGCTAGTTTTTCATTAATTGCTTTGTAATAAAGAGCTTTTCGAGCAGTTTCATCATCTCCTTTTGCTGCTTTAGCAAAGGACTCAGCAGACCAATGATATATTTGTTGCTTGTGATAAACCCAACCTAAGCCATACTGAGCAAAACGCTCTTCAGGTTTATTTTTATTTAAATTAGCATAGCGCAAGTAATTAGCAGAAGCTTGATCAAAATCGTTTAAATAATTATACGATTCAGCGATTAGAAATACTGCTTTACTTTCTTCTTCTCCTTGTAATACTGGCAATTCGCTCTTTAAAGAAGTGATACATTTATCAAATAATTTTTGCTGATAATACGCCTCACCTAATGCAGTCCCAATTTTCCGAGTCATCTTATCACTTGGAAACCTTTTACGCAACAACTCAAATGCATTTGAAGCTTGAACATAATTTTTTTCTGATAAAAACAATGCTCCTCTAGAATAAAGAGCACTTGGCGCTAAAGGCGATTTCGGGAATTCATCTGCGAGTTTTAATAAATAAGCTCTTGCATTGAACGCATTTGAATCACTTCTAGCAGACTCCGACAACCAATAATAGACTTTATCACCCATTTTTTTGTCAGTATCTAGCTTTAAAGCCTCTTCATATAATTGAATGGCTTTTTTAAAACGCTTGTCTTTATGTTGTTTATGAGCTAATTCCAATTTAACGGCTATCGAAGCTGGATCTCTTGGCCATTTTTCAATATAGGACTCAGCATAGATATCTGCAGAAAGCGTATCTAAGTTTTGCTCAGTTCTTAGTATCACATAATCAGATGTCTTTTTTTCTGGATCATAAAAATCTGAAACTAGATACCCCCCTGATTCTTTATTACTCCATTCAAAAAATCCAATTTCATACCAAATTAGGGAGGAATAATAAGAATCAAGTTTTCCGAATCGTTGCTGTTGAGAATACGTCTGTAAAGGTGTTAATCCTAAAAAAACACCGAAAAAAACAATTTTAAGAAAGTTTGATTTCAAAGCCGGAGCGGTTTACAATGGGTTAAAAAACTTCGTAAATATAACTTTTCCCCAATGCTGTTCCAAATGAAGCGAATCAAATACTTAAATAGTGAAGAAATGCATCTGCTTTATCTGAATACTCTTCATCAAAATCAGAATCTGAGATCGATTCTATTACATAACCATGCCTACGAAGAGCAGAGATAACTTTTGACGATTCAATACTTTGTAATTTCACACAAATTCGAACTAAGCTCTCTTCGTCTTTAACTTCTGTAGAGGTACAGGTCATTACAACTGCACTTTCTTCTTCAATTATTCGAGTTAAGTGACTCATGGCAAAAGCTTTTCGTTCAGCTAAAATCAATAAAACTGTTCCAATATCTTGTAGGTGAAATGATTTTTCCAGCGCAATTAATAAATCACCTTTTGTACAAGAACCTACATATTTATGCTTAGCATCAATAACTGGAACAATCGGCAACTCAGCGTTTTCAATTAAACGCAAACCCTGTAAAATTGAGTCGTCAGTGAAAACAGCATAAGATTTTTCTTTTGTTAAAAGCTCAACTACAGAGCTTACCCCAATATCATTCAATGTATCTATTTCAGAAATTAAGCCAATATAATCTTTCGTTTCGTTTATTAAAACGGGGAGGCAAGAAACATGATGCTCTTTCATCAAATCAAAAGCTCTTAGAGGGCTTTCATTGTGATAGACAATTGGATAACTTTCAGAAATACTGTCTTTTATAATCATTTGAATTAATACTGTTCAAAAGCAGTTCTTGTTTCCGTTTCTAGATCAGATAATTCTCTTTCTGCGCTTAGTATATCACTTTTTTTGAGATTTACCTTTATTAAAACTGAATCATCTACATATTTAGTGTGCAAAACGGTTCCCGCTTGGTGTACAAAGGCTGCAATTTTATACGCTTTTTGAGGAATTCTGAGCGTTACGGTTTCATATTCACTTTCCATATGTACTAAAATTGCCTTTTCAAGCACATCAAAGCCTATTTGTTGTTGTGCTGAAATAAATACAGCATTCGGGTAATTCATTTTCAATTCTGCAAGCCGGATTGGCTCTTTTAACAAATCTGTTTTATTAAAAACTAAAATCGTTGGTTTTTCATCAGCTTCGATTTCTTCAAGTGTTTTACGAACAACTTTTATGTAATCTTCTAAAGTTGGTGAAGAAACATCTACAACATGCAATAAAATATCTGATTCCCGAATTTCGTCTAAAGTAGATTTAAAACTTTCAATTAAACCATGAGGAAGTTTTCGAATAAACCAAACGGTATCAGAAAGTAAAATAGTTTTATTACCAATCAAATGTCGGCGAACGGTTGAGTCAAGTGTGGCAAATAATCTATCTTCTGCCAAAAGATTATCTGTTGTTAATTGATTTAATAAACTAGATTTTCCGGCATTTGTGTACCCAACAATAGCAACTCTAACAATATCGGCACGTCCTTTTCGCTGAACAAGGCGTTGTAAATCAAGTTTTTTAAGCTTTTCTTTTAATACGGCTATACGTTGTCCAATAAGTCGACGATCTGTCTCAATCTGCGTTTCACCAGGTCCTTTTGTCCCAATTCCACCCTTTTGTCGTGAAAGGTGAGTCCAAGCACGAGTTAAACGAGGCAAAATATAATTTAACTGAGCTAATTCAACTTGCGTTTTAGCGGATGAAGTTTTGGCTCTGGATGCAAAAATATCTAGAATTAAACCACTTCGATCTATGATTTTAGCGTTAGTAATTCGCTGAATATTTCTTGCTTGCGAAGGAGTTAAATCATCATCGAAAATGATTGAATCGACTCCGAATAACGTAATCATTAAACTTATTTCTTCAATTTTACCTTTTCCAACATAGAACTCTCTATCAGGATTTGTTCTGTTTTGAAGAATTTTTTTTACAGCTATTCCTCCTGCTGTATCTGTTAATCGCTCTAATTCGTCTAAATGTTCTTGTGCTTGCTCTCTGCTTAAATCGGGTCCAAATACCCCAACAAGAATTACTTTTTCTTTTTCTTTGATTGTTAAACTAAAATCGTTCAATAGTTGATTTCTTTAGGTTTTTTGTTGTTGATTTTATTCATGTAAGTCTATGAATATTTTCTTACTTATAAAATGGATTTGTAATCTGAATATTGATGATAGGTCCAATCGAACCTTCGAGCTAATTTAAGCGAAATAAGTTCTCTAAATGCTGAAATAAATGAGTTTGGCACATCAAGTTCGATACGATGTAATTCTTTTTTATGCTGAATAATAACTTGATATACAAAGATAAATCGAACAAATTTATCATGACTTTGCTCAAAATAATCTGTTACTTGTCCCCAGCCAATTGTCTGAGAAGGATCGTTCACGTTTTTAACAATTCCATGCTCTGTAATGAATCGTTTCGACATCAAATAAGATGAAATAAACCAATTTAATCCTATCCAAAGATAACTCATAAAGATAGCATAATCTGGACTTCCATAATAAACAATCGAAACTCCTGAAAAGAGAACTAAAAACAGTAAAAACACTGCGCTAAAAATGGGATAACCCATCACATGCCCAGACTTCCAACTTAATTTTATTCTACGTAAACGCAAAGCATTCCCTAAAGTAACCACACTTAGTAGTGTAGATACTACAATAAAGAAGACTAATGTGCTTACCAAAAAGAATTCAGTCATAGTTAAAAAAGTACTTTTTTACGTCTATAGTTTTAAAATTCAATCCGTCTTGTACCAAATACTGACCATAGACTCAAGAATTAACAATAAAATTCCGAAACCTGCAAGTATTGGCCAAAAATTGATCCCCGCACTTGAAACGGTCTGTAATATTTGATCTTTTGTAGATGTATTAACGTCATAAACGTGAATAGTTTTAACATATTGGAGAAAAAATTCTTGAATTTCATCACTACTGAGACTTTTAAACTCCGAATATTCCGGTGCTAAATATAAACCTTTAGATGCGATAAGTTTAGAAGGACTCCTAAGTTCAAGAATAGAGGGACCAAGGGTGTAAGAATTTATTTCTGTTTGGTAACTCATTCCTCTTTTTCTTAAGATTGGCTTCTCGGAAAAAGAATCGCCTACGGAGTAAAAAACGTCCTGAGATTGAGCCGAAACTTTGTCAATAACCGGCGAACCAAGGCTATGTTGATTTAATCCTCCGTTAGTACTAGTTGTTATATAAAGAGAAGTTTTATACCAAAAGGGAGCAAAAAAAGCATTCGTTGAAAAATTAGACCAGGCTGAACCAGGACCAATTGCTGAAACGATTATTTTTGTTTGTTGTAATCGCTCTTCAACAATAAGTGGTAAATCATCCGAAGTTTTCAAAATGGCATTTGAGAACGTAGAAGCTGTTTTGTCTATCGTTAAATAGGAGTAGACGGTTGGTTTATCATATCGTATATCTTTTTTTTTCGTCACTTCAAAAAGTTGATCTAGTATCGGATGTTCTTTATCTGAAATTAGAATTTGAGTAACAGCACTTGCTGAAGAAAAAGAACCAGCAAATCCTCTATATCTCATCGATAATCCTAATTTTGAGAACATCTCATTATATGATGTCAAAGAGGTGTAAACCGATGGAAAAACCAACAAACCCTTATCTGCCGCAACCCAATCTTTGGCTTTATTTACTAAAAAATCAGGAATTTCCTTTAATCCTAAAAATATAACCCCAGCATAATCATTTTCAGACTCTAACGACAAAGAGTTCAAATTTATAAAAGTAAAATCAACATCTGTTTTAGAATTGTTTGCTGCTTCAAATAAAGCTCTCATATAGACTAAATCTTCATCGGTTTCTATTTGTTCAGAAACAACTGCGATATGCCTTTTTTCGGGAATTTCGATTACAAATGGTCTCAAATTATCCGACAAATATGGATCACCTTGAATTTCAATATAACCTTCGGTAAAACCTGGATTATCAATCAATAAATCAAAGTTAAACCGTTTAACTTCACCAGTATTAATATCAAACTGATACTCCCCTTTTATTTCATTATTTGCTACACAACGAACACTTAAATTGACCATTCTATCATTTCCCGTAGCTGATACATCGACTCGAAGTGTTAGGGACTTTCCTAATGCAATTACTTGATTTTCTAATTGTACTTGTTGAATAAAGACATTGTCATTACTTACATCACCAGCTAATATTAGATCAATTTGAGTTGGGATTATGTCTTTTTGCTCTTTATCATTTCGATTAAAAGCATATTTCAACTTTTGCAAGTGATTATCAGAAAACCAAAGAATTTGATTTAAACCAACATCACTAAATAATTTGATTAATTCACCGGCATTTGAAGCTCTCAATTCCATGCTTAGTTTTTCAACTTTTCGAATGGCTTCTTTTTTTGAAATAGATTTTGGAATAATAGGATTTCCTGTTGTGCCAGAAATATAAATTTCAGCATCTTCAGGCATCATTTTAATTCTTTCGATTGCTAATCTTTTTAATTGCTCTAAGACTGGACCGTTTTCGTCCACTCTATCAACGCCTATTCCAGTTTCAATCATCAAAACAATCGAATTCTGATTGGAATTAATTATTCCATCTTCATTATTATCTAATACAGGTTGCGCAAAAACAACTAAAATACATGCCAGCACAAATGTTCTTAAAAAGAGTAACCACAGTTCCTTTAATTTTAATTTCCTCACAACAGTCCTTTGAAGCTCCTGCAAAAAGAACACAGAAGAAAATGCTAATTGCTCAGGTCTTCTAAAATTCAAAAAGTGAATTACTAGTGGAATAAATAAAATTGGAAGAAACCAGAGATAAGCTGGGTTAAGAAATGACATTAATAACAGGTTAAAGTTCGGAAAATTTAAATCTGATGATTGCTAAAAATACTGCTTTCAATCAGTTTTATTGTATTCTTTTTCAATCAAAATCAGTTCTTTAGGTAATCATTCTCTTAAAATTTGATTTAAGTTGGTTCTAAATTCTTTTTACATCATTTTTGGGTATTTTAGGCTTCAGTTTCAACCTTGATAGTAGCAGGTTTTATTTTTTTGCCAATACCCTTTATGAAAGCAATTTTGAATCGTCTTTTTACTTATTTGATATTAGGTTTATTTTTTCTCTCCTGTAACAGTTTACCTAAACAACCTTGGAATGAATCATTACCTAATTCAATTCTTGCAGTTTATATTCCCGAAAGTGGATCTACAGTTAATTCAATTATTGATTCCAAAGCAGGTACCTTTTTTGATGACATTACTACATCAGCTCTTCCTATTACAAAAAAATTAGAATTAGCTGCATCTCAATCTATTACAACAAAAGCTATTGCCTTTTTCCCTAATGAGTCCGATCAAGTTCAAACTATTTGGATTGCCAAAAACATTTCTGGAGTAACAGATAAACTTCGATTGTTTTTTTCTCGACCTCTATTTAAAGATCATTATAAATTTAATGGCATCAGTATCTATAAGCTTTTTATAGACTCTATTACTCTATTTGTATTAGAACAAGGCGATATTCTCTATATATCAGAAAGTAGCATGGCTATTGAAGATATTATTGCTTGCCTCAATCTTGGGAAACCAAAATTAAAGATTCAAAGCAATATGCTGAAAAATGAGAATGTATTATTAGTCAATGCATCAAAAATGGATCAATTCATCTCTCATTATACTGCTGTTAAATACAAACCAAACAGTTTAGGAGCATTTGAAGGTTTAGAAACGGCGTCGTTCTCTTTTGCTTTTAACGAATCGGAGAATATTGAATTTACAATGAATGGCTTAATTCCTTTAACTGAGGTTAGTACCAATTTTACATCTTCAATCTCATTTACAAATGGCGATATTACCTTAGATCAATATGTCCCTATCGATGCAGCCTATTTTTCTATTCATTTTTCAAAACCAAGATCTATAAAGACAAACGAGCCTATTTCAAAATTAGACTCTACATTAAAAGACTCAAGTAGTTTATTACAAGAACTCAGTGATGTGTTAGATGATGAAATTGCGGTTGCAGGATTTGCCCCATCAGGTTTAGCAGGAGTTGGTGAAAATTTAGTAATTCGAAAAATTAAAGATACAAGAGCTATTTTTGATTGGTTAAAAAAACTAGAAGAAATGGGTTTAATCTATCAAACCGACAGAACTTATTATTTTCGATCTGAATCAGTCTCTAAAACAATTTCTAGTGGTCTCTCTTCTTATGACACTTTCTATATAAGTATCACTTCGGAAAGTTTAGTGATGTCGCCAAGACTTGGATTAACCAAAAGAGTTCGTTCAGACAGAAGTCGTAGAAGAGTTATTTCTTATAACAAAACCTACATAGAAAGTAAAAATACACTCAGTGAACCTGTAAGTAGCTTCTTTTACTTAGAATCTCAGCCTTTCGAAGATTTTGTAAATCATTATTTGGGTAATGGTGTTGATTTAAAAGCATTTACTTCCAAATTTGAGATTTTGGCTGGCAAAACTGTTCTTGATGTTTCATCAAACTCATTAGCTGTTACAATTAATGGATTTACAAAAAATAGATCAAGTCAGCCTTTTGAAGAGAAATGGATTGCCCCATTAGATGGATCTGAAATTACAGGGACACCAATTATTGCTGATATAGGAGGAAATAAACGCCCCGAAATATTTGTTTCTACTGATAAAGGCAGTGTAATTGGAATTGCAAGTGATGGGACATCTTATTTTAATGCTAGCACAGCTGACGACACTCCTATTGGCAGTCCTGTAGTGTTTGACTGGTATGGAAATGGACAATTAGCCATTTTTGCAGCTGCTGGAAATAAAATTTATGGATGGAATAGCTCAGGTTCCATGCTACCAAAATTCCCTATTGCACTTTCTGAAAAAATCTCATCCCCACTTCTTATTTCTGATATAAACAGAGATGGAAATGCTGAAATGATAGTCACTACTGCAGACCGTCAAATTCATGCTCTTGATGGTAGAGGAGTTGCTTTAAAAGGCTGGCCTGTAACGGTTACATCAGAAATTACACTACAACCCATTTTCGAACAGTTGAACGGGAAATGGTTACTTTTTGCCCAAGCTGATAATGGCCTTTTTGCGTTTGATGCGCTTGGAAAACTTCAAACTGGATTTCCAATTTTTATATCGGCGACCTTTACTTCAAAACCTGCACTTGTTAATAATGACTTATTAATGGGCGGTGCAGATGGTTTTCTCTACCAACTTGGAGCTGAAAGAATGTTTATTGATAGTTTAAATGTTTTTAGAAATACTCAATACGATTCAATATCAACTAATTTAAGACTTTCTGCCCGATATCTATCAAACAGCTCTATTAACGCAAGCCCCATTTATATTAAGAACCTTACTGTAAAAACGGATTCTTTAAATAAATACACTGAAAATATGATTTTAACTCAAAGTAGTGATGGTGGTATTTATGTTTTGAATACAAAAGGTGAACTACGGTTTACTATTAGTATGGGTCAACCTTCATCTAATAATGCAGGAATACTTTTGGCCGATATTCAAAAAGATAAAAAACCTGAAGTGTTAGCAACAGCAGGCTTTGGAAGGCTATATGCCTGGGAATTGTATTCTGGAAATCGTTATTTTGACTTACCAACCTACGCTATAGACTATCCTATACTCGCCGATATTGACTTTGATGGCTTCCCCGAATTAATAGCACAAACACGAGGTGGTTTACGCTGTTGGACATTATTTGGAAATAAAAATGAATAAGAATTTTATTCATTACAAAAAAAATACAATTGAATTAAAGACTAAACATACTTTATAGATATCGTTACGATTACTAAACAATTGAAAACAACCAAACAACAAATAGAATTGGTATAAACCAATAAATTTGACTGTTTTTGTATTCCGTTTTTCTACCAATCTATTTGTCGCTTACACGCTTGCTGTCTTACCATATTCTTAATAGGTTCTAAAATCTGTTCTATTCCATTAATTTTAATTTCATACATCGTAGCTAAAAACTGACCTAGTTTTCCATTTGGCCAACCTTGCCTTTGCATCCACTCCAAATAATGAACAGGAATTTGATGAATAAATCTGCCTTCATATTTACCATAAGGCATTTTAGTTTGTACTAGTTCAACTAAAAAAGAAGAATCTGGAACCATATTTTTTGTTTATACTTTTTCATTGAGAGGAAATGTGATTGGGTAATTTAAAATACAGTCTTTATTAAAACTTTTGTATTAAACTTATTTTCTAAAGTCTGTAATCAACTACAAAAAAAGTTCTCATTCTTTAAATGATTTTATTATCGTGATAAAGATTAATTGGAATGTGACATTATCAACCAAAGCTCTAGCAAAGCAATTAATTTCAAGAATTTAGGGCTAGTTTTAATATTATACAATAATCATATTCTATTCATTCTATTCTTATCACATTTTAAATGTGATAAAAAAAAGCCTTGTCCTCAAATCGAGAACAAGGCTTTATATTATCTTAAATGAATAAGATTCTACTCTTCTTCTTCAGCACCAAGTGCTTGGAAAACACGGCTTGCCGCATCAACATCTTGCATGTCAGATTTTGCTCCAACAATAAGTCTGCGATACTTTTTAAGACCCGTACCTGCAGGTACTTTTTGTCCAACAACCACATTTTCTTTAAGACCAAGTAAGTAATCTTCTTTAGCCTCAATAGCTGCTTGAGAAAGAACTTTCGTTGTCTCTTGGAATGAAGCAGCAGAAATCCAGCTTTCAGTCGAAAGAGCAGCACGTGTAATTCCAAGTAATATTGGTCTTGAAATTGCTTGTTTTGCTTCTCTCGTTTTTAATTCCGTTTTATCTTTAGCAATTAAGTCTGCATTAATTTCACGAACTTCGCGACGATCTAAAATAAAACCGTGTGGGATATCACTATCACCAGGATCAGTTACAACGTATTTTCCGATAAGTTTATCATTCATACGTGTTACTTCAAAACGGTCAATTTTGTCACCCTCGAGGAATGTTGTATCACCTGGATCAGTAATTTCAACTTTTTGCATCATTGTTCTTACAATTACTTCAATGTGCTTATCGTTGATTTTTACACCTTGTAGGCGGTAAACTTCCTGAATTTCATTCACTAAGTAAGCTTGAACAGCATAAGGTCCAAGAATATTTAAAATATCCTGTGCCATAATTGATCCATCAGAAAGTTGCTGACCAGCTTTAACTAAGTCATTTTCCTGAACCATAATCATTTTGGCCAATGGAACTAAATAGGTCTTAGTATCTGTACCATCTTTTGTAGTAACTACAACTTCCTGTGAACCACGTTTACGTGAGCCCATTTTAACAATACCATCAATTTCAGACACAATAGCAGGATCTGAAGGAGGACGTGCTTCGAAAAGCTCCGTTACCCTTGGTAGACCAGCTGTAATATCTTTTGATTTACCGGAACGTCTTGGAATTTTAGCAAGAATTTGACCAGATTGAACAACATCACCATCATCTACAATTACGTGAGCACTTACAGGAAGAGTTGTCTCTTTAATACGGTCGTCAATACTCTTAATAAGAATACTTGGAACCATACTTTTGTCTTTTGGCTCAGTAATCACTTTTTCACGGTGACCTGTTTGTGCATCAGTCTCATCAGTACATGTAGCACCTTCAATAATATCTTTATATTGAACAGTACCATTAACTTCTGAAATAATTAATGCATTGAAAGGATCCCATTTACAAATTGGAACACCTTTTGGAATAGTATCGCCTTCTGCAGCTAGCATTTCAGATCCATAAGGAGCATGATAGCTAATTAAAACTTTACCAGAATCGTCAACAATTTTTACTTCACCAGCACGGCTAAGTACAACACTTCTCACTTCTTCACCATCGTCATAATCAACAACACGAATATTTTCAAATTCGATTTTACCTTCGAATTTAGAAATGTGCTGAGATTCTTGCTCCATACGTGAAGCAGTACCACCAACGTGGAATGTTCGAAGTGTCAACTGAGTACCAGGCTCACCAATGGACTGAGCAGCAATTACGCCTACAGCTTCACCAGTTTGAACCATCTTACCACGAGCTAAGTCACGACCATAACAATTAGCACAAACTCCACGTGGAGTTTCACAGGTCAATACTGAACGAATTTCAACTTCTTCAATGGAAGTTTCTGCAATTTTTTTAGCAACTTCCTCATCAATAAGTTGATTTGATTCGCAAAGTAATTCGTCTGTTAATGGATCATAAATATCATGAACTGATACACGTCCCATTATGCGTTCGTCAAGACTTTCAACAACATCATCATTGTTTTTTAGAGCTTGCATTTTAATACCACGCAAGGTTCCACAATCATCTTCGTTGATAATAATATCTTGAGCCACATCTACTAAACGACGTGTTAAGTACCCAGCATCAGCTGTTTTCAAAGCTGTATCCGCAAGACCTTTTCTAGCACCGTGAGTAGAAATAAAGTACTCAAGTACAGTTAAACCTTCTTTGAAAGAAGATAAAATAGGTTGCTCAATTACCTCATTACCGGCATTACCAGTACTTTTTTGAGGTTTAGCCATAAGACCACGCATACCACCAAGCTGACGAATTTGCTCTTTAGATCCACGAGCACCCGAATCGGCCATCATGTATACAGGATTAAATCCGTTTCTATCTTCTTGAAGTGCTTTAAATAAAGTCTCAGCAACACGGTTTGTTACGGAAGTCCATTTATCAACTACCTGATTGTAACGCTCATTGTCAGTAATGAAACCCATTTCATAACGCTCTTGAATTTCTTCAACTTCGCGTTGCGCTCTATCAATGAGGTCAATTTTTTCTTGAGGAATAATAATATCACTCAAGTTAAACGATAAACCACCACGGGTAGCTGTTTCATAACCTAAGGTTTTCATCTCATCTAAGAAGTGAGCTGCACCTTGTGTTCCAACAGTTTTAAATACTTCTGAAATCAGATTACGTAATTCTTTTTTACCGAAAGTAGTATTTTTATAAGCTAAAGGCTCTGGAATTACTTGATTAAATAAAACACGACCTGTTGAGGTTTTAATCATTTCCGTTTTTTGCTCACCATTAACAGTGTGCGTAATACGAACATTGATTTTTGCATGCAAATCAATCACATTCTGATCATATGCAATAATAACTTCATCAGGACAAGAGAACGTTTTACCTTCTCCAGCTTTACCATCATCAACTTTTGTTAAATAATAAATTCCCAAAACCATATCCTGAGAAGGAACCGCGATAGGGCCACCACTTGCAGGAGATAGAATATTGTGAGAACCAAGCATTAACGTTTTAGCTTCCAAGATTGCATCATCACTTAAAGGTAAGTGAACAGCCATCTGGTCACCATCAAAGTCAGCGTTAAATGCTGTACAAGATAATGGGTGCAAACGAATAGCTTTTTCTTCAATTAAAATAGGTTGATAAGCTTGAATACCTAAACGGTGAAGTGTTGGAGCACGGTTCAACATAATTGGGTGACCTTGAATTACATTTTCAAGAACATCCCAAACAACATTGTCTCTGCGATCAACTACTTTTTTAGCACTTTTAACCGTTTTAACATATCCACGCTCAATAAGTCTTCTAATAATAAATGGTTTATATAATTCAACTGCCATTTCTTTAGGAAGACCACATTGATGCATTTTTAACTCAGGTCCTACTACAATTACAGAACGTCCAGAATAATCAACACGTTTACCCAATAAGTTTTGGCGGAAACGTCCTGATTTACCTTTTAACATATCACTAAGTGATTTTAAAGGTCTGTTATTATTACGAACTGCATTTGATTTACGAGAGTTATCAAATAAGGAATCTACGGCTTCCTGAAGCATTCTTTTTTCATTTCTAAGAATTACATCAGGAGCTTTAATGTCTATAAGTCTTTTTAGACGATTATTTCTAATGATTACACGACGGTATAAATCATTTAAATCAGATGTTGCAAATCTTCCACCTTCTAATGGAACTAAAGGTCTTAGCTCTGGAGGAATAACTGGAACGACACGCATAACCATCCAATCAGGACGATTTTCTGCATGGCCATTTGCAGCTCTAAATGATTCAATAACTTGTAAACGTTTAAGATGCTTTTTCTTACGCATCATAGAAGTCTCGTTTTTAACGGCTTCACGATATTTGTAAGCATCTTTATCTAGGTCAATTCGCTGTAATAAGGATTCTACAGCTTCTGCACCCATTTTAACGATAAATTTATCAGGATCATCATTATCTAATTCATAATGATCTTCTGGTAGTTTACTAAGAATATCATAATACTCATCTTCGGTCATCATATCACCCATTTTGTAACCTAAGTCACGGGCTAAACCGGGTTGAATAACTACGAAATTTTCGTAATAAATTACTTTTTCAAGGTTCTTTGTGGAAAGACCAAGCAAGTAAGCAATTTTACTTGGCATTGATTTGAAGTACCAAATGTGAACAACAGGAACAGACAAAGTTATGTGTCCCATACGTTCACGGCGAACTGCTTTACGTGTTACTTCAACACCGCAACGATCGCAAATGATACCTTTGTACCTAATGCGTTTGTATTTACCGCAATGACATTCCCAATCTTTAACAGGTCCGAAAATTTTCTCGCAAAAAAGTCCGTCTTTTTCTGGTTTGAATGTACGATAGTTAATCGTTTCAGGATTTAAAACCTCACCTCTTGAACGTTGCAAAATTTGCTCAGCTGAGGCCAATGAGATCCGTATTCTGTTGATATCTTTAGTCATAAGTGATTTCCATTAATTTCTTAATGCTTTATTTGATGAGAAGAGGATCTCTTCTTAATCAATATCAACTTCTAAGCCGAGACCTTGAAGTTCGCGTAACAACACGTTAAAGGATTCTGGTGTACCACCTTCAGGTAGGTTCTCACCTTTAACAATAGCTTCATATACTTTAGAGCGGCCTTTTACATCGTCACTCTTAACTGTTAACATTTCTTGAAGAATATTCGCAGCACCGTAAGCATAAAGTGCCCAAACTTCCATTTCACCAAGACGCTGACCACCAAATTGAGCTTTACCACCCAATGGTTGTTGTGTAATAAGTGAGTATGGTCCGATTGAACGAGCGTGCATTTTATCTTCAACTAAGTGATTTAGTTTAAGCATATAGATATAGCCTACTGTTGTTTGCTGAGCAAAACGTTCACCAGAACGGCCATCATACAGATAGATACGTCCATCTTCAGGCAATCCAGATTTCAACATGTAATCTTTAACATCTTGTTCACTTGCACCATCAAAAATTGGAGTAGCGAATTTAATACCTAAACGTTTTCCAGCCCAAGCAAGAATTGTTTCATAAATCTGACCAAGGTTCATACGAGAAGGTACACCAAGTGGATTAAGAACAATATCAACTGGAGTTCCATCTTCCATAAATGGCATATCTTCCATCGGTACAACTTTAGCTACAACACCTTTGTTACCGTGACGACCAGCCATTTTATCACCAACGCGTAATTTGCGTTTTTTGGCAATAAATACTTTCGCTTTTTGGACAATACCAGGAGGTAACTCATCACCTACTTGAATGGCATATTTTTTACGTTTAAATGCGGTATCAAACTCTTTACGTTTTACTCTGTAATTTCTACAAAGTAATTGTACAAGTGTATTAATTTCATCATTTGTAGACCATTTAAGCCTTAAGCTTAATTGAAGTGGATCTAATTCAAGGAAATAATCTTTTGAATATTTTAATCCTTCTGGAACGATTTCAACACCTTGTGAAGAAATAACACCTGGAGAAGTAATACCACTTAGATATTCACTCATTCTCGTAGCCCAGTCGAATGTCAAATCTTCAACTAATTTTCTATGTAATTCAGTCTCTTTTTCAACAAGTTCTTTTTCTTGTTTACGAGTAAAACTTTCTTCACGTTTTCTATTGTTTTTACTTGTATCAATTACTTTATCATTTACACCATTAGAAGCTTTTAATGAAGCATCTTTAACTTCTCCAGCTTTATCACCGAAAATAGCCCTCAATAATTTTTCTTCAGGTGTTGGGTCTGTTTCTCCTTTAGGAGTAATTTTACCAACTAGAATATCGCCTGGGGCAACTTTAGCACCAACACGAATTATTCCTCTTTCGTCCAAATTACGAGTTGCTTCTTCACTTACGTTTGGAATCTCACGTGTGAGTTCTTCTTCACCACGTTTTGTATCACGAACTTGCATTTCAAATTCACTAATGTGAATTGAAGTATAAATGTCTTCACTTACTACACGTTCACTAATTACAATCGCATCCTCAAAGTTATAACCTCTCCAAGGCATAAATGCAACTAAAATATTACGACCTAGTGCTAATTCACCTTGATCAGTTGAACAGCCATCAGCAATTGCTTGTGCTTTAACTACTCTATCTCCAACTTTAACTATTGGTTTTTGATTGGCAGTAGTATCTTGATTAGTACGTTCAAATTTGCGCAAAGTGTAAGAAACTACGCCATCATCAAAGTATGCCATTTGTTCTTTTTCAGTGCGGTCATAACGAATTCTTATTTCTGTTCCAGAAACATAGACGATTTCGCCATTTCCTTCGGAAAGAACCATAGCACGTGAATCTTTAGCTGCTCTTGATTCTAATCCTGTTCCAACAACTGGAGCTTCAGGACGAACCAATGGAACTGCCTGACGTTGCATGTTTGATCCCATCAATGCACGGTTAGCATCATCATGTTCAATAAAAGGAATCATTGCAGCTGCAACAGATGTGATTTGGTTTGGAGCTAAATCCATAAACTGAACTTCATCAGTTCTAGCTAAAGCTACGTTTCCATCTCTCATTCTTGAGAATACTAAATCATTCTCAAATTTTTGATCAACGTTTAGTGCTGCATTAGCCTGAGCAATAATTGTTTCATCTTCATCTTCAGCAGTTAAGTATTGCACATTATCAGTAACAGTACCATCACTAACTTTTCTATATGGAGTTTCAATAAAACCAAAGTCATTAACTTTAGCATGAACACACAAAGATGAAATTAGACCAATATTTGGTCCCTCAGGTGTTTCAATTGGGCATAAACGACCATAGTGAGTATAGTGAACATCACGCACCTCAAAACCAGCACGCTCTCTTGTTAGACCACCAGGTCCAAGAGCAGACATACGACGTTTGTGCGTTAATTCAGCCAATGGATTTGTTTGATCCATAAACTGAGATAATTGGTTTGTACCAAAAAATGTATTAATTACACTTGAAATAGTACGTGCGTTTACCAAATCTTGAGGAGTAAATTGTTCAGCATCACGTGAATTCATTCTTTCACGAATTGTTCTAGCCATTCTTGCTAAACCAATTGCAAATTGCTGTCCTAATTGCTCTCCTACAGTACGAACACGTCTGTTAGACAAGTGATCAATATCATCAACTTGAGATTTTAAGTTTTTTAGTCTAATTACTTCACGAGTAATATTGACAATATCGTCTTTACTAAGAACTGTTAAGTCCATATCAACTTCTTGTCTTAATCGTTTATTTAAACGATAACGACCAACTTCGCCAAGATCATATTTTTTATCGCTAAAAAATAAACGTTCTAATACTTGTCTAGCTGTTTCCATGTCAGGCATTTCACCTGATCTTAATTGACGGTAAACTTCGCCCAAAGCTGTTTCTTCGTTAAAAGAAACGTCTTTTTTCATAGTATTTAGAATTACAGAACGATCTGCATCTTCATTTGAAATTTTTAAAACAAGAACAGATTTGATACCCGCTTCATCTAATAAACCGAAATCATCTTCAGTTAATTCATGTTCACGTTCAAATAATACTGTTCTTTTCTTTGCGTTAACTACTTCGCCAGTCTCTTCATCGATTACTTCTTCAATAGTCTCTTGAGAAATTTCGGCAGCAAGTCTTTTTCCGACTAGCTCATCCATAAATTTCGCTTTTGATTTAAAAGACATTTCTTCTGAGATATCAAACAGAGAAAGAATATCAGCATCAGTTGAATAACCAAGTGCACGTAACAAAGTTGTTACAGGAAGTTTTTTCTTTCTATCGATATAAGCCCAAAGTACATCACGAATATCAGTTGTTAATTCTATCCAAGAACCTTTAAAAGGGATAACTCGTGCAGAATATAATTGTGTACCATTAGGGTGAACAGATTGACCAAAGAACACACCCGGAGAGCGGTGTAACTGGCTTACGATTACTCTTTCTGCACCATTTATAATAAAAGTTCCTCGCTCTGTCATCCATGGCAAGTCACCCAAGAACACTTCTTGTTCTATCGTTTCAGTAGCTTCATCAGACTGATCAACAGACGATAAGCGTAAACGAGCTTTTAAAGGTGTACTAAATGTTAAACCACGTTCTTGACATTCTTTAATAGAATATTTAGGAGTATCAAAATCGTAACCTATGAATTCGAGAATATATTGTTCACGAGCATCTTGAATAGGAAAATGTTCTTCAAAAATCTGCTGTAGACCGTAATAATCTCTGTCTTCGGGAGAAGTGTCCCATTGTGTAAAACGTTTATATGAATCGAGCTGTACGTCTAAGAAATCCGGATAATCGGCAACATGTTTAGTTTTAGCAAAACTGATGCGTGAATTAGAGGGCTTAAGATCGGCTGTTGTACTCAAGAAAACCTCGCGTATTTATGTGGAAGGCCACGTTAGAGGGATATTGGTAAAATAAAAAAAATCTGTCTGACATACAGACAGAACAAGCCAATGCCGAAAAATCAGCATTGGCTTATAATCATAACGATGTGTTATAAATTATTTAAGTTCGACTTCAGCACCAGCTTCAGTTAATTTAGCTTTGATAGCCTCAGCTTCGTCTTTACCGATGCCTTCTTTTAGGTTACCAGGAGCGTTGTCAACTAATTCTTTAGCTTCTTTTAAGCCAAGACCAGTTAAAGAACGAACTTCTTTAATTACACCGATTTTATTAGGACCGGCACTTTTTAGAACAACAGTAAATTCAGTTTGCTCTTCTACTTCAGCAGCAGCAGCAGGACCAGCAGCAACTGCAACAGCAGCAGCAGCAGGTTTAATACCGTATTGTTCTTCTAGGATTTTTGCTAACTCGTTAGCTTCTTTTATAGTAAGATTTACGAGTTGTTCAGCTAATACATTTAATTCAGCCATTTTTAAACTACTCCAGTTTGAGTTTGATTATTGATGTTAATTTTCTTTTTCTGCAATTGTTTTAAGAGCTCCAACAATGTTTGAGCCTTGAGCCTGAAGAGCGCCAATTACGTTTGTAATTGGAGACAATAATAAGCCAACAATTTCACCAAGTACTTCATTCTTCGTTTTCATTTTTGAAAGCGCTTCAAGTGTACTTGAATCATAAAGTGCGCCGTCTATAAGTGCACCTTTGAATTGTGGGAATTTATTAGTTTTCAGAAACTCTGATAAAATGCTTGCGGGTTTTCCGAGCTCTTCGCCAGCGAATATGTAGCCATTTTGATTTTCCAATATTGGAAATATATCATCAAAACCGCCAACTTCGCTCATAGCGCGTTTTACAAGTGTGTTTTTATATACTTTGTATGTAAGACCTTCTTTTCTGAAAGCCTCACGCATTGCACTCACTTGCTTAACACTGATTCCTTTGTAATCAGCAACATAAACGCCTCCAGAATTTTTTAGGATTCCGACAATTTCGTTTACGACTTCTTGTTTAGATTCTTTGGTAGCCATTGGTATAATCTCTTGTTTAGTGAGTCATTATTGAGCAGCAGAACGATCTACCTGAATGCTAGGCCCCATTGTAGTGGACAGATAAATACTTTTAATGTATATACCTTTAGCTGACGATGGTTTTAGTTTTACTACAGTTTGAAGAAATGCCTCAGCGTTTTCTTTGACGTTTTGAGCATCAAAACTTGCTTTAGCAATAGCAGCATGAAGAATTCCATATTTATCAACACGGAAATCAATCTTACCAGCTTTTACTTCACGTATAGCATTACCTACTTCCATTGTGACTGTTCCACTTTTTGGATTAGGCATTAAACCACGAGGGCCTAATACACGACCTAATTTACCAAGCTTACCCATCACATCTGGGGTTGCAACGATTACATCAAAATCGAGCCATCCACCTTCAATTTCAGCAATTTTGTCATCTAATCCGACAAAATCTGCACCTGCATTTACAGCATCTTCCTGTTTAGCTGGGTTAACCAAAGCTAGAACTCGTACTGACTTTCCTGTTCCGTGAGGAAGGGAAACTGTTCCGCGTACCATTTGATCAGCATGACGAGGATCAACGCCTAAACGCACATCAATATCAACTGAGGCGTCAAATTTGGTTGTGGATGTTTTAACTACTAATTCAGCAGCCTCTGCCAGGGTATAGGCTTTATTTTGCTCGATCTGATCGACTACAGCAGAGTACTTTTTACCTTTTTTAGACATATTTCTTTTCCAGGTTAATTTCTTATTACTGTGAGTCCCATACTGCGAGCTGTTCCGGCAATCATACTGGCTGCAGCTTCAACATCTGTTGTATTTAAATCCGGCAATTTTACCTTAGCAATTTCCAAGCATTGTGCCCAGGTCACCTGACCGACTTTATTTCGGTTAGGCTCGCCAGATCCTTTTTGCAGCTTAGTAACTTGCTTCAATAGAACTGCTGCCGGAGGGGTCTTGGTTACAAACGTAAACGTTTTATCAGAATAAACCGTTATTTCAACTGGAGTAACTACATCAATTTTATCTTGAGTTCTAGCATTAAACTGCTTACAGAACTCCATGATGTTTACACCAGCTTGACCAAGAGCAGGACCGATTGGAGGAGCGGGAGTCGCTTTTCCACCAACAACCTGTAACTTAATTATTTTTTCGACTTTCTTAGCCATTCTAAGAACCTGTTGTTAAATGACCAGATTTATTGTTTATTCGGGCTCAACCTGATTGATATCTACCTCAACTGGAGTTTTTCTACCGAAAATACTCACAAGTACACGTAGCTTAAGTTTATCGGGATATACTTCCTGAACAGTACCATCAAAATTTTTGAATGGTCCGTCGATAACTTTTACAAGGTCACCCTCGCGGAATGGTATTTCAACGAGTCCACCCGCATCTGCTATTTCTCTGTTTTGAGTTACCCTTCCAAGAATTCTATTAACTTCCTCCGTTTTAAGTGGAGTCGGCACTTTACTATTCTTGTCATTTTTAAGGAAACCTAAAACACTGGGCGCATTACTGATAAGCTGATTAACAACATCATCAAATATGGCCTCAATGAGGATATAGCCCGGGAAGAAATTCTTTTCTCGTGTTCGTTTCTTACCCGCTCTTATTTCAACAACCGTTTCCGTCGGAATCAGAACATCAGATACTTTGTGATCTAGTCCCTGATCTATGATTTCTTGCTCAAGATATTCCTTGACTTTCTTTTCATGACCAGAGAAGCAGCGGACTACAAACCACTTTTTATCATTAACGGTTGCCATTTCTTATTTTCTTTATTTGAATAAAAATTCTAATGCAGTGCTATATACTCTATCCATCATAAAGATGAAAATAGACAAAATGATTGAGAATACAACAGTAACTGTTGTGCTATCAATCAATTCTTTGCGTTCAGGCCAGGAAACTTTTGACATTTCCTTTTTAACACTTTGAAAAAATTCTTTTACTTTGTTCATAAAACACTTCTTGTTTTTTGCACGGGTGGAGGGACTCGAACCCCCAGCCAACGGTTTTGGAGACCGCTACTCTACCAATTGAGCTACACCCGTAAACAGTAAAAAAGGCGAGCAATTCTAACTCGCCTTTTTTTACAGTAATTGATGTATTACTTGTTAATTTTAGCTACAACACCGGCACCAACTGTGCGTCCGCCTTCGCGGATAGCAAAGCGTAAGCCTTCTTCCATAGCAACTGGTTGAATTAATTCAACACCTAATTTTACATTGTCGCCTGGCATTACCATTTCAACACCTTCTGGAAGGGTACAAATACCTGTTACATCTGTTGTTCTAAAGTAGAACTGTGGACGGTAACCCATGAAGAATGGAGTGTGACGTCCGCCTTCATCTTTGCTTAAGATGTACACTTCACTATCGAAGCCTGTGTGAGGTTTAACGCTGTTTGGTTTACAAATAACCATTCCGCGTACCAAATCGTTCTTGTCAACACCACGAAGTAACAAACCAGCATTATCACCAGCTTGACCTTCGCTAAGTAACTTACGAAACATCTCGATACCAGTAATTACTGATTTCATTTTGTCCTCGTTTATACCTACGATATCAACTTCTTCACCTACTTTACAGATACCACGCTCGATACGACCGGTAGCAACTGTTCCACGACCTGTAATTGAGAATACATCCTCAATTGGCATTAAGAAAGGTTTGTCAACTGCACGTTCTGGAGTTGGAATGAATGAGTCAACCGCATCCATTAATTCCATTACTGTAGCTACCCATTTAGCATCTCCGTTTAATGCACCAAGTGCAGAACCTTTGATTACTGGAGTATCATCGCCTGGGAATTCATATTTGTCTAGAAGTTCACGAACTTCCATTTCTACCAATTCCAATAACTCTTCATCATCAACCATATCCACTTTGTTCATGAATACAACTAAAGATGGAACACCAACCTGACGAGCCAATAAGATATGCTCACGTGTTTGTGGCATTGGACCGTCTGTTGAAGCTACTACGATAATAGCACCATCCATTTGAGCAGCACCGGTAATCATGTTTTTAACATAATCGGCGTGACCAGGACAGTCTACGTGTGCATAGTGACGTGCAACTGTTTCGTACTCAACGTGAGCTGTAGCGATAGTAATACCGCGTTCTCTCTCTTCAGGAGCGTTGTCAATCTCGTCGAAAGCTTTGGCGGAACCACCAAATTTTTCGCTCAATACTTTTGTGATTGCCGCTGTCAATGTTGTTTTACCGTGGTCAACGTGACCGATAGTACCAATATTAACGTGGGGTTTATTACGATTAAATGCTTCTTTAGCCATTTTATTACTGAAATTTAATGTTAAGCTTTATTTTCTAAAATTGTTTTTGCAACATTGTCAGGTACAGGAGCATATTTTGAAAACTCCATAGAGTAAACAGCTCGTCCTTGTGACATAGATCTTAATTCAGTTGAGTATCCAAACATGGATGCTAACGGAACTTGTGCTCTAACTACAGAACCATCTGGATTTGTATCCATCTGTTCAATCATACCACGACGACTGTTTAAGTCACCAATGATATCACCCATATAATCTTCAGGAGTGATAACTTCAACGCGCATGATTGGTTCAAGAATAATCGGACCAGCTTTTTTACCAG
>Ga0102812_10000758_pt1 | contig 22882 bp, 19 predicted proteins | sample ColrivemetaGS713_FD_79334 | JGI IMG/M metagenome (GOLD analysis project Ga0102812, IMG submission 79334) | Estuarine microbial communities from the Columbia River estuary - Flood tide ETM metaG S.713 | ecosystem: Environmental > Aquatic > Marine > Intertidal zone > Estuary | place: USA...
AGTAGGTATGGGATTTGGATCTGGTGGAGGTGAAGGTACTGATAAAAAAAATAAAGCTCTTAAAGGTCAAGGAATGGGTGGAGGCGCTGGTGTTGGTATAGAGCCAATTGGATTTTTAGTAACCAAAGGAGATCACATTTCTTTCCTTGAAGCAGGTAAAACTCACGGACTTGCTGCTTTATTTGAAAAAGTACCAGACTTAGTTGAAAAAATTATTAAAGAAAGAAGTAGAGAAAAAGTTGAAGCTTAATTCTAAATATTTTGAGCTGGTTAAATTTAAAATTGAGTAAGTTTTATTTATAATAGTTAAAACTTACTCAATTTTTTCAATTTATTTAAAAATTAATAAACTATTTAATAGAATTGCAAAACGGAATTAATTTATTCATACTATAGTTATATCTAGTATTACAATTATTAATGTCGCCGTCATATCTTATGTCTTTTATAACTCCTAAATTATAAATTCCCTTTCCTTTAGCCATGTTTTCTAATTTTTTCAATGCTTTTATAGAAAGTTTTTTATACAATGGATCCAAAATTTCACATTGTTCTATAATTGCTTGATTTTTATCCCAATTCTTGGCTTCATTTCCTTTTAAAGGCTCTTTCGAAAAATAGAGTTCTTTTAATTTTGGAAATGAATATTCAAATACTTTTTGAGACCCTTCTTGTGCAAACTCAATAACCTCATTGTTTCTTACAATAGTAAAACGAATAAAGCTGATTTCAGTTTTAGATAGTTCATTCGCTATTATATAAGCTGCATGAACCCATTTAATTTCATCTCCTTTATTATCTAATTCTATTTTAATGAAGAGGTAAAAATCACGTATTTGTTGAATTGTTTTGTATTTTAAATAAGCGTCATTTTCTAAATTAAATCTATTTGCATTTTCCCAAACCTTAGTCTGATTCTTTCTATCTTTTTTTAACCAGTATCCTTCTTTAAGTATTAAATTTCCGGTTTCTTTTTGGTATGTTTTTAATCTTTTCCATTCTTGTGAAAAACTACCAAGGGAGTTTATAAATATTAGGAAACATAAACTTCTTAATAATGCAGCTTTCAATTGCTAGTTATTTTAATATTGATGAAAAGAATCTGAAACAAATTCCAATACTTTTGGTAATGATGCACGCCAATAAGTCCAACTATGTCTACCGTCTCTAACTCTATATTCATGTGGAATTCCTTTTTTTGTCATCGCAATATGAACAAGGCTATTCCCTTCAAATAAAAAATCATCATCTCCACAATCTATATACCATCTAACGCTTTTTATTTTTTCACCATCTAATTTATTGATTAATGAAATTGCATTGTGATTTTCATAATATTGCTGAGTTTTCTCTTCAGAATAAGTTTTATTGCCATTTAAAAAACGCTGTTTAAAGTTTTCAATAGAAAGTTCTCCAACATAACCGCTTAAAGGACAGGCTGATGAGAATAGTTCAGGATGGTGTAAAGCATACATAAAAGAGCCACCACCACCCATAGATAGCCCCGAAATAGCTCTAAATCTTTTTTTACTTTTTATACGGTATGTTTTTTCTACATGCGGAAGCAATTCTTTAAAAAAGTAATCTTCATAATTCCAATTGCCATCTATTGTATTAAAATATCCAATTCTCTCGGTATTTGCATCTGGCATCACAATTATCATTGGTGTGGCAGTTCCATTTTTAATCGCTTCATCTGTAATTCTTAAAATTTCACCAAATTGAACCCAGCCCGTTTGGTCATCTCCCATACCGTGTAATAAATATAAAACAGGGTAACTTCTTTCAGATGTTTCATAATCGGGCGGCAAATAAATTGCAAATTTCCTTTCAGATTTTAAAATAGCGCTTTTCATTAATAAATTGTCATAAACTTTACCGCTTTGTGATAATGAAATTGAAGATACTAAAAGCATTATTATTAAAAGATAACTTAATTTTTTCATAATTTATTCCGTTAAAGTTTTTGTGTTAATTGGTGTTTTTTTTGCCGAAGCCCATTCAGACCAAGAACCATCATAAATCGCAGTTTTATTATCGCAAACCATTTCATTCGCAAGCATTAATATGCACGCTGTAATTCCTGAACCACAACTAAAAATGAGCGATTTATTTGCAATTTCAGGTGATGTAAAAATTTTGGTTAGTTTTTCTTTAGATTTAAATTTTGTTTTGTTCAAAACATTGGTATATGGTAAATTTAACGAGTTAGGAATATGACCACTTTTTAAACCTGCTCTAGGATCCGGAGCAGTTCCGTTAAATCTTCCTTCGGATCTTGCATCAACAACTAGCTCATTTTCGGTTGTTAAATTAGATTTAATCTCGTTAATATTTCTAACCATCTCGGGATTAAAAGTTGCCTTAAAATTTCCTAATTGATACTCTTTTTTCTGAAAAGATACTAATTCAAAACCTTCATTTTTCCAAGCAGGAAGTCCACCGTTTAAAACAGCAATATTAATATGTCCCATAATTTTAAACATCCACCAAGTTCTTGGACTGGTATAAATTCCTAAATTATCATAAACAACAATTTTACTTGAATTATTTATTCCAAGTTTTCGGCATTCCTTTTCAAAATCTTTGGGATTTGGAAGCATGTTTGGCAAATCAGAATGATGGTCGCTAAATGTATTTTTTAAATCGAAAAAACGTGCATTCTCAATTTGTAAATTTTCAAATTCACTTTTAAGATTGGTTTTATTTTCATTTTGACTTGCATCTAAAATAATTAAATCTTTATTCTTTAAATTTTTATGAAGCCATTTGGCTGATACAATAGTGCTCTTCATTAATACACATTATTTTTTTATTAAAGGATTTTGTAAAGATAGTATGAATTCTGTATCAAAAAGTTATATTTTAAGACTGTTTTTTATTGTTAAGTTATATTTCTTATAGTTTTATTAAAATTGTATAAATGCTATTGGTAATTATCAATTTAGTATTATTCTATATTAAGTGAGTATGGAAAATGCTTAAAAAAAATGTTTATTTTTAACAATCTTATTAAATTCATTAATTTAAATATAATTCCATGTATAAAATGAAAAACAATGGTTGGATAATTGCATCCTTCCTGGCCATATTTTTTATGGTATCTTCTCAACAAATAGAAGCACAAAACAAAAAAAAGAAATCAGACAAAACATCTAATCAATTTGAATTGGATGATAAAATGTTAAATATGTTTAGTTTTAGAAGTATTGGACCTGCTGCTTATTCAGGACGTATTTCTGATTTAGCAGTAAACCCAGAAAATACTTCAGAATACTATGTAGGAGTGGCTTCTGGAGGTTTGTGGAAAACCATAAATCACGGTACTACATTTGAACCAATTTTTGATGATCAAAAAGTTTTTTCAATTGGTTGTTTAGCTATGGATCCAAATAATTCTAATGTTGTTTGGGTTGGTACTGGTGAAAATAACACGCAGCGTAATTTAGCCTATGGTGATGGTGTTTATAAAACTACAGACGGTGGAAAATCTTTTACAAATATGGGGTTAAAAACAAGCTCTCAAATTGGTAAAATAATGATTGACCCAAGAAATAGTAATGTTGTTTATGTTGCAGCTCAAGGACAAGCTTGGGGACCAGGTGGTGAGCGTGGATTATACAAAACAATTGATGGAGGAAAAACTTGGAATAGAGTTCTTGAAATAGGAGAGTATACCGGTGTTTCTGATATGGAAATGGATCCGAGAAATCCAGATATTTTATATGCTACTTCACATCAACGTGAAAGAAGAGTGTATTCTAAAATTGATGGAGGACCAGAATCTGCCATTTATAAATCTGAAGATGCAGGTAAAACATGGAAAAAACAAACAAATGGATTGCCAAAAGGGGATGTTGGTAGGATAGGAATAGCACTTTCTCCTGCTAATCCAAATATTATTTATGCGGTTATTGAATTGCCAGACAATAAAGGTGGTTTTTATCGATCAACAGATATGGGGGAGAGCTGGGAGAAAAGAAGTGATAAAGTTTCTAGTAGCCCACAATATTATAATGAAGTATATGCAGATCCAATAAATCAGGATAGAGTAATATTAATGGATACCTATAATGGTCGTTCAGATGATGGTGGTAAAACTTGGGAAAACATTGAAGGAAGAAATAAACATGTTGATAATCATGCTTTATGGATAGATCCTTCGGATACTAACCATTATATTGCCGGTTGCGATGGTGGAATTTATGAAACTTTTGATAGTGCTAAAACCTGGCAGTTTAAAAGCAACTTACCAATAACTCAATACTATCACGTACGAACGGATAACGATTTTCCTTTTTACAATGTTTATGGAGGAGCTCAAGATAATGGTTCTTGGTTTGGACCTTCTCAAACACATAGAAGATCTTTAGTAAATGCTGATTGGACATATACTATTGGTGGAGATGGATATTTATCTATTCCAGATCCAAATAATCCTGATATTCATTATTGTGAATCTCAATATTGTGGATTAAGACGTTATGATAGAACTACTGGAAATAGTATTTCTATTAAACCTCAACCAACTATAGATGAAGAATATAATTGGAATTGGAACACCCCGTATTTTATAAGTCCATTTAACTCAAAAACCTTATATGTAGGTTCCCAATATGTTTTAAAAAGTACAGATATGGGTGGAACTTGGAAAAAAGTTAGTGGAGATATGACGCGTGGTATCGATCAAAATACCTTACCAATGATGGGTAAAATGTGGCCACCTGAAGCTGTTGCTAAAAATATGTCAACTTCAAAATTTGGAAATATTTTTGCTTTAACAGAGTCTCCTTTAAAACAAGGTCTAATTTATGTTGGAACAGATGATGGATTAATTTGGGTTACAGAAAATGATGGTGAAAAATGGGATCGTTTTGATTCTTTTGCTGGGGTGCCAAATATGACATTTGTGAATTATATTACACCTTCTCAACACAATGAAAATGTAGTTTATGCTTGTTTTGATGGAAGAAAAAATAGTAGTGATTTTACACCATATTTAATAAAAAGTACTGACAAAGGAAAAACATGGACATCTATTGCTTCAAATCTTCCTTCAGGAACAGTTTATTGTATTCAAGAAGATCACTTAAATCCTAATATATTGTTTATTGGAACAGAGTGGGGAGTGTGGACAAGTATTGATGGAGGTAATAAATGGGTTCAAATAAAAAAAGGAATTCCAACTATACAGGTGAAAGAATTAACTATTCAAAAACGAGAAAATGATTTAGTAGTTGCAACTTTTGGTAGAGGTTTTTATGTGTTAGATAATTACTCATCTTTAAGAGATTTAAGTGAAGAGGTTTCAAAAAAAGAGGCTCATTTATTTGATGTAAATGAAGCATTATTATATTTCCCTTCAAGTAATTTAAACTATCAGGGTGATGTTTATTTCAAAACAGATAATCCAACTCCTGCTGCCACATTTGAATATTATATTAAAAACGGATTTGAAAGTTTAAAACAAAAACGTATTAAAAGAATGAATGCTGCTGAAAAAGCGGGTACTGCATTTATTTATCCTACTGAAGAAGAATTGTTAGCAGAGGAGAATGAAGTTAAACCTGATTTAATCTTTACAATTTACAACGCAGAAGGTGCTATTATGAGAAAAATATCCGCTCCTTTAAGGAAAGGTTATAGCAGTACTAATTGGGATTTGAGCTATTTAACAAATCGCGGAACGAAAGTTCCACCAGGAACTTATAAAGTAGCAATTGACAAAAATATGAACGGTGTTTTTACAAGATTGGTTGATCCACAAGAGTTTACAGTTAAATCATTACCAAATGCACTTGGAACTCCAAATTATGAAGCTAATTTTAATTTCTTAAAAGATGTAAACGATTTGAATGCTCAGGTAACTTCTGTAAGAGGGAAAATAGATGTTTTGAATACGGGTTTAAAAAGTATGAAAACAATTCTTGAAAATACTCCTGTTGAAGGAAATGTGCTTGTTAAAAAAATAAATGATTTACAAGATGAAGTTGATGCTGTTGCTAAGGTTATAGTTGGAGGGTTTGGAGCTAAAAATTCTGTATCAAGTAGATTAAGATACGCATTATATACTTCGTCTTCAGCTCAAGTAGATATTACAGGAGCTCAAAAAGAGCAATTCGAAATTGCAAATAAAGATTTTGAAAGTCAAATATCGAAGTTTAATAATTTATATGAAGTTGAAATTCCAAAATTAGAAAAAGAGTTTGAAGCTGCAGGAGGTGTTTTATTTAACAACCCACCTACAAGAAGACGTTTTTTTGAAGAATAAAATTTCAAGAAGTATTTAATTTAAAAAAGAGGCTGTTTTACTTTTGTACAACAGCCTCTTTTAAGTTTTAAAATAGATTTTATTCTATGTTATTTTTTAGATTCAGGTGAAATATATTTGTAAACCAAACCAGCTAAAATTGCACCAATAATAGGTGCTAACCAAAACAGCCATAGTTGGCTTAATGCCCAATCTCCAACAAAAATAGCTTGACTGGTACTTCTTGCAGGATTTACAGAAGTATTAGTAATAGGAATACTTATAAGGTGAATAAGTGTTAAGCCTAAACCAATTGCTAATCCAGCTAAATATTTTGGCGCTTTTGAATGTGTGGCTCCTAGTATTATTATTAAAAACATAAATGTCATAACAATTTCAGTAATAAGAGCTGCCTGCATATTATAGCCGCCTGGAGAGTGCTCCCCATAACCATTAGCAGCAAAACCGCCAATGTCAAATCCATCTTTTCCAGATAAAATTAAATAAATAATTCCAGCTCCGGCTATTCCTCCCAACACCTGTGCTCCAATGTAAGGTAATAAATCTTTTTTATCAAAACGACCACCAATCCATAAACCAACTGAAACGGCTGGATTTAAATGACATCCTGAAATGTGTCCAATAGCATATGCCATTGTAACTACTGTTAAACCAAATGCTAATGCTACACCAGCAAATCCAATTCCTAAATCTGGAAAAGCTGCGGCAAATACAGCGCTACCACAACCTCCTAGTACTAACCAGGCTGTACCAATAAATTCTGCTACTAATTTTTTCATATAAAATATTTTAAGTTAAAGGGCTAGTTGACCAAATATAACAGATTTTATTTTAGAAAAATAAAATCCTTTCCTATTTTTGAAAAAGGAAAGGATTTTTATAAATGATTTTTACTAGTTTTTGAAGTAAAAAACGTACTATTTAGTAGCTTAATTTTATTTATAAAGCTCTTTGTAATATTGATCAGCCATTCTATTACTTGTAAATTCAGGAATTACATCTGTAATACTATTAAATACAATTTCTTGCCATTTTTTAGGTTTATCATAATAAGTAGGCAGTACTTTGTTTTCAAGAATATCAAAAAGATTTGCACAATCTTCCTCATCTTGTTCCCAAACTGGTCTTTTATAATCTAATTCAGGTAACACAAAACAGTTTTCTCCATTTTTTTCAAATTCTGGAATCCATCCATCATTAATAGAAACGTTAACAGAACCGTTAAATGCTGCCGTCATACCACTTGTTCCTGAAGCTTCACGTGTAATTCTTGGTGTGTTTAACCAAATATCTGAACCACATTTAAGTTGCTTGGATAAATTAATTTCATAACCGGTTAAAACAGCAAGGTTTTTTCTTTTCTTTGAAAAATTTACTAAGTGATTAAAAATATCAATTGCATAGAAATCATAAGGGTAAGGTTTTCCTGCCCAAATAATTTGTACTGGATATTTTTCGTTTGAAAGTAACTTTTCAAATCGCTCAAGATCGTATAAAAACATATCTGCTCTTTTGTAACCGGCAAAGCGTCTCGCCCAAACAATTGTTATTACATTAGGATCAAATCTTTTTTGAGTTTGATTTAAAACAACGTCAAACAATTCTTTTTTAAGTTCCGTTTTTCTTTCTTTAAACTTCTTAGCACTTTTAGAAGTCCAGGCTTTCTTTATTTCTTCATCTTGCCAGAATTTTTGGTTTTGGGCATTTGTTATAGGAATAATTTCACTTATTCCTTCAAAACCTTTCCACATATCATTGGCAACTATTGAATGAAGTTTTGAAACTGCATTCGATTTTTTAGCCATTCTTAAAGCAGAGACAGTATAATTAATCATACCATCATTTACCATTTCTTTTCTTAATTCATTTTCAGAAAGCGTTCTTCCAAAAAAGCCACATCTATTTAAATGTCTTGCATCACGTTCTTCGTTACCAGCTTTTTCAGGAGTATGCGTTGTAAAAGCAAATTGCTCTTTTTTAACACCTTGATCTCTTAAATAATAAAATGCTGGAAGTCCATGACCTTCGTTCAAATGGTATACATCAGCACCACCAAGAGCCTCAACTACTTTAGCCCCTCCAATACCTAAAATAATACTTTGTGAAACCCTTGTAAGTTCATTTGCATCGTATAGATGATCTGTAATAGTTCTTGATAAATGATCGTTTCCTTCTACATTAGTACTTAAAAGATACATTGGTACACAACCAAATATTTCAGGTTTTAAGATATATGCTCTTACTTTTACACCAGGATTATCGTGAAGAGGTACTTCAACTTCAATTCCAGTATCTTCTAAAAAGCTAAAGTTTTTTTCAATAAAATCTGTTCTTAGTGTTCTGTCTTCGTTTCTAGCTTGATCATAGTATCCATATTTCCACAACATTCCAATACCTATCATATTTTGCTTCAATTCAAATGCAGAGCGCATATGAGAACCAGCTAAAAATCCTAGTCCACCAGAATAAATTTTTAAAGCTTGATGGATACCAAACTCCATGCTAAAATAAGCTACTTTTTTTTCATATTTTTTGGCAGGTTTGTAAGGATGATGCCATTTGTTATATTCGTTAACCATAGTTTTGTTTGTTTTCAAAAAATTAGGCGCTAATTTAATGATTTTGAAAATTTAAAATGTGTATTTATTTAACCGATTTATGTGTAAAAATATACTCATTTACCTTTTGAGTTGTATTTTAGTTAAAAGAGTTAATTTTGAACATATAGAGTTGGCTAAATTAAAATCATTAATGATTTATCTTGAACAAATAATTTTTTATTTTAATTCATATTTTTTGAACGTCCTTCTTTACCCTTGGTTTTTGAAACAATACTTTTAATTTTTATTGTTTTAAAAGTGAATGAATTTGGAGTTTTAGAAATAAAATTAATATTTTTTATTTTTTTTAAAAATCTACTTGCCAAAGAGAAAAGTAATTGTATATTTGCAAACGCTTTTAAGGAGATGAATTTTTCCTGAAAAGCAACAACTAAAGAAACACGATTTTTAAAGATATTTGTAATGAGTAAAAGAACTTATCAGCCGTCAAAAAGAAAGAGAAGAAATAAACACGGGTTTAGAGAACGTATGGCTAGTGCAACAGGGAGAAAAGTTTTAGCTAAAAGAAGAGCTAAAGGAAGAAAGAGATTAAGTGTTTCTTCAGACGCAAGACCGAAAAAATAATGAAACAATAGTTTTATACATAAGGTGTTACTTTTATTTAGTAACACCTTTTTTTTTGACCTTTTGATAAGTATTGAAAACTATTTAAATAACCTATTCAATTTTTATTGATATTTGAAAATTAAAATTTTATTTTAAAAAAATGCCAAAAAACAGTAACATAAAATCGATTTTAATAATTGGGTCTGGTCCAATTATTATTGGCCAAGCATGTGAATTTGATTACTCGGGATCTCAAGCAATAAGATCTTTAAGAGAAGAAGGAATTGAGGTTACACTTATCAACTCAAACCCTGCCACAATTATGACAGATCCGTCATTGGCAAATAATGTTTATTTAAAACCGTTAACAACAAAATCAATCATTGAAATTTTAAAAATGCATCCAAATATTGATGCTGTTTTGCCTACAATGGGAGGTCAAACAGCTTTAAATTTATGTATTGAAGCAGATGATAAAGGAATTTGGAAAGATTTTAATGTAGAATTAATAGGTGTAGATATTGATGCAATTAATATTACTGAAGATAGAGAGAAATTCAGACAATTAATGATTAAAATTGGCATTGGACAAGCACCTTCTACTACTGCAACTTCATTTTTAAAAGGTAAAGAAATTGCTCAAGAATACGGTTTTCCATTAGTAATTCGTCCTTCATTTACCTTAGGAGGATTTGGAGCTTCAATTGTTTATGATAAAAAAGATTTTGATGAATTATTAAGTAGGGGTTTAGAGGCATCTCCTATTCATGAAGTTATTATAGATAAGGCTTTATTGGGCTGGAAAGAATATGAATTGGAACTACTAAGAGATAGCAATGATAATGTAGTTATTATTTGTACTATTGAAAATATGGACCCAATGGGGATTCATACGGGAGATTCTATTACTGTAGCTCCTGCAATGACTTTAAGTGATACTACTTTTCAAAAAATGCGTGATATGGCAATCCATATGATGCGTTCTATTGGAGATTTTGCTGGAGGTTGTAATGTGCAATTTGCTGTAAGTCCGGATGATAAAGAAGATATTATCGCAATTGAAATTAATCCACGTGTATCTCGTTCATCAGCTTTAGCATCAAAAGCAACCGGTTATCCTATCGCTAAAATTGCTGCAAAATTAGCTATTGGTTACCATTTAGATGAATTAAATAATCAAATTACTAAAACAACATCAGCCTTATTTGAACCAACTTTGGATTATGTAATTGTTAAAATTCCGCGTTGGAATTTTGATAAATTTGAAGGCAGTGATCGTACCCTTGGTCTGCAAATGAAATCTGTTGGTGAAGTAATGGGGATCGGACGTTCGTTTCAAGAAGCATTGCACAAAGCAACACAATCTTTAGAAATAAAAAGAAATGGTTTAGGTGCAGATGGAAAAGGTGAAAAGGATTATGACAGAATTATTCAAAAATTAACATACGCAAGTTGGGTTCGAGTTTTTGTAATTTATGATGCTATTCAAATGGGAATACCGTTAAGTAGAATTCACGAAATTACTAAAATTGATATGTGGTATTTAAAGCAATATGAGGAATTATTAGCTTTAGAAAATGAAATCTCAACAAATAAATTATCTACTTTATCATATGAATTATTGTTAGAAGCAAAACAAAAGGGTTTTGCAGACAGGCAAATTGCACATATGTTAGGTTGTTTAGAAAGTGAAGTAAAATCTAAAAGAACTGAACTAGATATTAATAGAGTTTATAAATTGGTTGATACTTGTGCTGCAGAATTTAGCGCACAAACACCTTATTATTATTCAACTTTCGAGAATAAAATGATTACTCCTAACGGTGTGAAAATTGCGGATAATGAAAGTGTTGTAACAGAGAAAAAGAAAATAGTTGTCCTTGGTTCTGGACCAAATAGAATTGGTCAAGGAATTGAGTTTGATTACTGTTGTGTTCATGGTGTTTTAGCTGCTCGAGAAGCTGGATATGAAACTATTATGATAAACTGTAACCCTGAAACAGTTTCTACAGATTTTGATACAGCAGATAAATTATATTTTGAACCTGTTTTTTGGGAGCATATTTATGATATTATTGAGCATGAAAAACCAGAAGGTGTTATTGTTCAGTTAGGAGGGCAGACAGCTTTAAAACTTGCGGAAAAGCTTGATAAATGGGGTGTTAAAATTATTGGAACTAGTTTTGAAGCATTGGATTTAGCTGAAGATAGAAAGCGTTTTTCTGAGTTATTGGTTGATTTGGATATTCCATTTCCTAAATACGGTACGGCAACAACAGCCGATGAAGCCTCTGAAATTGCTGATAATTTAGACTTTCCAATTTTAGTCCGGCCGTCGTACGTTTTAGGTGGTCAAGGAATGAAAATTGTAATAAATAAAGAAGAATTGGAAAAACACGTTGTAGGTTTGTTGCGTAAAATTCCAAATAATATGTTATTATTAGACCATTATTTAGATGGAGCTATTGAAGCCGAAGCAGATGCAATTTGCGACGGTGAAGATGTATATATAATTGGTATAATGGAACATATTGAACCTTGTGGGGTTCATTCCGGAGATTCAAACGCAACTTTACCTCCTTTTAATTTAGGTGAATTTGTAATGCAACAAATTAAAGATCATACTAAAAAAATAGCGTTAGCATTAAAAACAGTTGGATTAATCAATATTCAATTTGCGGTTAAAGATGATATTGTATATATAATTGAAGCCAATCCGAGAGCATCTCGTACAGTACCTTTTATAGCAAAAGCATATCAAGAACCTTATGTTAATTATGCTACCAAAGTTATGTTAGGTGTAAATAAGGTAAAAGATTTTACTTTTAATCCTAAATTAGAAGGATTTGCAATTAAACAACCTGTGTTTTCTTTTAACAAATTCCCTAATGTAGATAAAAAATTAGGACCAGAAATGAAGTCAACAGGAGAAAGTATTTTGTTTATTGATAGTTTAAAGGACGATCAGTTTTATGAATTATACTCTCGTAGAAAAATGTATTTAAGTAAATAACCTTAATACAAACATATTTTAGAGCTCCATTTTGGAGCTCTTTTTGTTTATATCAAATTTGTTTATATATTTGTTTAATTAAACAGAGATTATTTTGAACAATATTAAATCAGAGTTTACAATAAAAGACCTTGAGAATTTTTCAGGCATAAAGGCACATACAATTAGGATATGGGAAAAAAGATACAATCTTTTAGAGCCAAATAGAACAGAGTCTAATATTAGATATTATGATATTCATAATCTTCAAAAGTTATTAAATGTTGCATTATTAAATAATAACGGTTTAAAAATTTCTAAAATTGCTGAATTATCCGATTCAAAAATTGCTGTTGAAGTGAGAGAGCTGGTTGCAAAAAGTGGTGTAAATAACCAAGCATCCAATTCTATGAAACTAGCAATGTTGAATTTTGATGAAAACATGTTTAATGTAACTTACAATAATTTAATTGCTCAATTTTCGTTAAGAGAAATTTTTAAAAAAGTGTTTCTCCCTTTTTTAAATGAAATAGGATTGTTATGGCAGGTAAATTCTATTACCCCAGCTCATGAGCATTTTATAACAAACCTAATAAAACAAAAAATACATATTAATATTGAACGATTACAATTGTCTAAACCTACTAATTTAGATAAAGTATTTGTTTTGTATCTTCCATTAAATGAAATTCATGAATTGGGATTATTGTATTTACATTTTGAATTATTATTACACGGTTATCAATCAATTTATTTAGGACAAAGCGTACCGGTAAATAATTTACCTGATGTTCAAAAAGTATATAATGCTATATGCTTTATAAGTTATTTAACTGTTGAGCCCTCTAAAAATTCTCTTTTAGAATATATTGAAACTATTGAAGAAGAGGTATTAAATAATTCAAATGATGAGGTTTGGCTTATAGGTAGAAAAGTAATTGAAAATGATGCTGAAATAAAATCTTCTAAAGTAAAAACGTTTAAATCTATAGATGATTTGTTAATTTATTTGTAATTTTTTTTAAATTATTTGTATATGTTTAATAAAGAATTATATTTGTTAAACAAAATATGAAAAATAAAATAATTATAATAGGGTCAGGATTTTCTTCATTAGCTGCTTCAAGTTATTTAGCTAAAGCAGGCTATAACGTTACTATACTTGAAAAAAATAATGCTATAGGAGGAAGAGCAAGGAAATTTGATAAAGATGGTTTTAAGTTTGATATGGGACCAACTTGGTACTGGATGCCAGATGTTTTTGAGAAATTCTTTTTGGATTTTAAGAAAAAACCATCAAATTATTACCAACTTGAAAAACTTTCACCTGCTTACCAAGTCTATTTTGATACACTAAATTCAATTACAATACCTGATAACTTAGAGGATATTTATAAAATATTTGAGGATGAAGAAAAGGGTAGTAGTGTTTTTTTAAAAAAGTTTTTAAAAGCGGCGAAGTTTAATTACGAAGTTGCTATTAATGACTTAGTGTACAAGCCTGGGGAATCTATTTCAGAGCTTATAACTTTTTCGACAATAGCAAAAGTTAATCAGTTTTTTAAAAGTATAAGTAGCGATATTAGAAAGAACATTAAAAGTAAAAAGTTAATTCAAATTTTAGAATTTCCTGTTTTATTTTTAGGAGCAAAACCTTCAAATACCCCTAGTTTTTACAATTTTATGAATTATGCCGATTTTGGTTTGGGTACTTGGCACCCAAAAGGCGGAATGTTTGAAGTTGTAAAGGCATTTGTTGACCTGGCATTTTCTTTAAATGTTACAATAAGAGTAAATCAAAATGTTGAAAAAATTGTTGTTGAAAAAGGAAAAGTTAAAGGAGTTGTGGTTAACAATGAATTTTTAGATGCCGATATTGTTATAAGTGGTGCCGATTATCAACATACGGAAACACTTTTAGATGATAAACACAGAATGTATTCTCAAAAATATTGGGCGAAAAAAACTTTTGCCCCATCAGCATTACTTTTTTATGTAGGATTTGATAAAAAGTTACAAAATGTATGTCATCATACACTATTTTTCGATACAGATTTTGATGTACACGCGGTTGATATTTATGATGCTCCTAAATGGCCAAAAGACCCTCTTTTTTATGCAAGTTTTCCTAGTATAACGGATACTTCATTCGCACCAAAAGGTAAAGAGGCAGCAACTTTTTTAATTCCATTGGCTCCAGGTTTAACGGATATCCCTGAAGTAAGGGAAGAGTATTTTACAAAAATTCTTAAAAGATTAGAAAAATTAACCAACCAAAAATTAGAAAAGGATATACTGTTTAAAGAATCATTTTGTGTAAACGATTTTAAAACTGAATACAATTCATATAAAGGAAATGCATATGGTTTGGCAAATACATTGTTGCAAACAGCGGTTTTACGTCCAAACATAAGAAGTAAAAAAGTGAAAAATCTTTTTTTTACTGGCCAATTAACAGTTCCTGGTCCTGGTGTTCCTCCAGCTATTATTTCTGGAAAAATTGTGTCAGACCTTGTTCTAAAGCATACAACAAAATAAACATACTACTAACTAAAATTAATATTTATGAAACAGTTATTTGACGATACTTCATTTAAATGCAGTAAAATTGTAACAAAAAAGTATAGTACATCATTTTCGTTAGCAGTAAAAATGCTCTCACCAAAAATTAGAGAAGCAATTTTTAGTATTTATGCTTTTGTAAGGTTTGCTGATGAAATTGTTGACTCTTTTCACGATTTTGATAAAAATGAATTGATAAATGAGTTTGAAGCTGATTATTATAAATCTTACAATAATGGGATAAGTTTAAACCCAATTTTAAATAGTTTTCAGTTAACTGTGAAAAAATACCAGATTACAGACGATTTGATTCAAGCTTTTTTAAAAAGTATGAAAGCAGATTTAAACAAAGAAACCTATAATACTATCGAAGAATATAACGAATATATTTATGGTTCTGCTGATGTTGTTGGTTTAATGTGTTTAAAGGTTTTTGTAAATGGAGATGAAGACAAGTTCAATGATTTAAAATATTCCGCAATGAAATTGGGTTCTGCTTTTCAAAAAGTAAATTTTTTACGAGACTTAAAAGATGATTACGAGTTGTTAAATCGTTCGTATTTTCCTGGTGTTAACTTAAAAGAATTAAATTCAGAAGAGAAATGTGAAATAATTGCCGATATTGAAGCTGATTTTAATGAAGCATTGGTTGGTATAAAAAAACTTCCTTTGGAAGCAAAGTTTGGAGTTTATACTGCTTATGTTTATTATAAAAGATTACTAAATAAATTAAATAATACACCTTCAACAGAAATTTTAAATACGCGTATTCGTGTTTCTAATCCGTTAAAATTAAGTTTGTTGGCAAAATCCTTTGTTGTTTATAAATTAAATTTGTTATAATGAAATATTTGGGGCTTATTGTAATATTTTTTATTTCTTTAGGGATGGGGACTCCACTTGAGAATGTAAGAAATCAATTTCCTACAATTAATTCATTAGAGCAAACTGAAAAATATTTAGATGAGCTCGAAAATGAAGAGGATGAAACGTTGCAGGGGTATTTTGCTGCAATGTATTTTATGAAATCTAAATATGTAAAGTTTCCTTTAACAAAATTAAAATATTTTAAAAAAGGTAAATTATTATTGGATGAATTAATAAGTAATAATCAAAACAATATTGAAATTAGGTATATTCGATATTTACTTCAAAGTGAAATACCCGATTTTTTAGGTTATAATAATTACCTTGAAGAAGATTTTTTTCATATAATAGAAAACGTTGAAGCAAGTAATTTGAATAGGAATTTTAAAATAAAAATGTTGCAAAACATCTTGATTTCAAAAAGGATTACTGATCAAAAAGAACAGAAAATTAAACAATTATTAAAAGTTTTATAATGTTTCTACTCATAACAATAATTACATTTGTTTTAATGGAAAGTGTTACCTGGTTAACGCACAAATATGTTATGCATGGTTTTTTATGGTATTTTCATGAAGATCATCACCAACCGAGATATCAAAATTGGTTTGAGCGAAATGACGTGTTTTTTGTTATTTTTGCCATACCAAGTATTGCGTTATTTTACTTTGGTGTAGAAGGCGGTCTAAACTATTTGTTTTTTATTGGTTTGGGTATCATGTTATATGGAATGGCTTATTTTTTAGTGCACGATGTTTTAATTCATAGACGTTTTAGGTGGTTTAATAAAACGACTAATAAATATTTAATAGGTTTAAGAAAAGCGCACAAAGTGCATCATAAACATCTAGGAAAAGAAGAAGGTGAATGTTTCGGTATGTTATTCGTTCCTTTTAAGTATTATAAAGTATGACCTCTTTATATTTTATAATAAATGTAGCCTCTTTTTCAATTCCATTTTTGTACAGTTTTGAAAAAAGAATGAATTATATTCAATATTGGAAATCTGTGTTTTTAGCAATTGTAATTGTTGCAATTCCTTTTTTAATTTGGGATGTTTGGTTTACAAATATTGGAGTTTGGGGTTTTAATCCAACTTATTTATTAGGGCCAACCATTGAAAATTTACCTTTTGAAGAGGTACTATTCTTTTTTTGTATTCCTTATGCAAGTATTTTTACACATTATGCATTGTTACATTTTTTTCCGCAGCTTGGGCTACCAAAAAAAGTTACACAAGGAATAACGATACTTCTTTTTCTAATTGCGATTGTTATTATAATTTTCAACTATGATAAATGGTACACATTTGTAAATTTTTCATTTTTTGCTGCACTTTTATTATATTCTTTAGTAGCTAAAGACACTAATTTAAATTCATTCTTCATTACATTTTTGGTTATTTTAATCCCATTTTTTATTGTAAATGGACTGTTAACAGGAAGTTTTATTGAAGAGCAAGTTGTTTGGTATAATGATGCGGAAAATTTAGGGATTAGAATAGGAACTGTACCTATTGAGGATGCTTTTTATGCGTTTGGTATGTTGTATACAGCAATTATTTTGATTGAAAAGTTCAAGCCAAGATTTAAAAAGAAGTAATGGTGGCAAAACAAGAAATTTCAATTTTTTGGTTTAGAAGAGATTTAAGATTACACGATAATACGGCCTTGTATAATGCCTTAAACTCACAATATCCAGTACTCCCAATATTTATTTTTGATGAAGCTATTTTAAATGAATTGCCAAAAGATGATGCTAGGGTAAATTTTATGCATTTAACTTTAAGTAAAATAAATGCAGAATTATTTGAAAATAAGGCTTCATTATATATTAAAAAAGGAAAAGTGAAAGCTGTTTGGAAAACGCTTTTAAATGAATTCAACATAAAGAAAGTGTTTTTTAATAAAGACTACGAACCTTATGCTATTAAAAGAGATGCTGAAATAACTGACTTATGTGTTGAAAATAATATTGAAGTATATCCTTCTAAAGATCAAGTTATTTTTGAAGCTAGTGAGGTTTTAAAAGCCGATGGAAAACCATACACAGTCTATACGCCTTATAAAAATAAATGGTGGAATTTATACAACAGTAAAAAACTTGACTTATCTCCATCAGAAGATTTAATAGATAATTTTTTAAAATTAAACTTTAATTTTCCTTCATTAAAAGATATTGGTTTTGTTGAAAGTAACATAAAAGTTCGATCAATAAATGAAAATGCGATTTTAGATTATCAAAAATTTAGAGATTTACCATCAGTAAATACTTCAAATAATTCGGTGTATTTACGATTTGGGTTAATAAGTACACGTAAACTATTTAAATATGCGATGTCTAAAAATGAAGCCTATTGTAATGAACTTATTTGGAGAGAATTTTTTATGCAAATATTGTATCATTTTCCAAAAGTTGTAAATGAAAACTTTAAAGCTAAATATAACTTTATTCCTTGGCGGAATAATGAGGAAGAATTTAAATTGTGGTGCGAAGGAAAAACGGGTTATCCAATTGTAGATGCTGGTATGAGAGAGTTAAACCAAACAGGTTATATGCACAACCGAGTGCGTATGATTGTTGCAAGTTTTTTAAACAAACATTTGTTGATAGACTGGCGCTGGGGAGAAGCGTATTTTGCAAAAAAATTATTGGATTATGATTTAGCTGCAAACAATGGAAACTGGCAATGGGTTTCAGGTACTGGATGTGATTCTGCGCCTTATTTTAGGGTTTTTAACCCTACTACCCAGCAACAAAAATTTGATCCAGATTTTAAGTACATAAAAAAATGGAATCCTAATTATAAAAATATTCCTGAAATTGTTGTGCACAAATTTGCGCGAGAACGTTATTTGGAGGCTATGAAATTGGCTTTATTGTAATTATTATTTTACCAATTTTGAAATCATTCCATTAAAAATAAGCCAGTGAAAAGGTGTAACTGCAAACCAATAAAGCCTTCCAGCAATGCCTTGGGGTCTATATGTGGCAGTTTGGTATAAGATATTGTCTTCAATTTTAAACTCTAACCAAGCTTCACCGGGAATTTTCATTTCACCGTATAATAATAATTTTTTCACCTTTTTATTAACATAAATAACACGCCAAAAATCAAGAGAGTCACCTGTATTTAATTTTGTTGGATGTGTTCTACCTCTTCTTAAACCAATTCCTCCAAACAACTTATCTATAAATCCTCGAAATTTCCATAAAAATGTTGCATAATACCAACCAGTTTCTCCACCAATAGACCATATTTTGTTCATTGTTAAATTCATATTCTTTATAGGTCGTTGTTTTTTATCCGTATAGCAACCGAACGAAGGTACGTTTATGTATTTATGAACATCCTTTTTTAAGCTGCCACTTATAAATGAGTCTTTCCAGCTTGAAACAATACTATTTTGTTCAATTTTTATAAATGCATTTTCTACAGCTTCCCTGTATGAGATTGGATTAATATTTAATAATTGATTTATGTTACTGGGATTTCCAATAATTTCAGTTTCCATACTATTCACAAGTGAAGATGCGAGTTTATAGGAAGTTGAGGTTACAAAATATAGCCAATAGGACGATAATTTTGGAGTCATAATTGGAATGGTAATAATTGTTCTTTTTAATCCTCTAATTTCAGCAAATTCTAAAAGCATTTGTTTGTATGTCAGTATCTCCGAACTATAAATATCAAACGATTTGTTAAATACGTTTTCATTTCCTTTAGCTTTTTGTAAGTAGGCTAAAACATCTCTAATTGAAATGGGTTGTGTTTTAGTATTCAACCATTTTGGTGCTACCATTATAGGAAGTTTCTCAATTAAATCTCGAATAATTTCAAAGGAAGAACTTCCAGATCCAACAATAATTCCCGCTTTAAAAGTGGTTAATGCATAAATGTTAGATTGTAAAATGTTTTCTACATTTTTTCGAGACAATAAATGTTTAGATAGTTTTGTGTCATTCGTAATTCCACTTAAGTATACTACTTGTTTTACGAATGTAGTTTCCATAAAGCACTTAAAATTTTCAGCGCATTTTTCTTCTAATGAATGAAATTCACTTGAGGAATTAGACATAGAATGGATTAAATAATAAGCTACATCTATTTGTTTCGGTATATTGATAAGTGTATCAGTTTTTAAAAAATCAGCTTCTGCAATTATTGTATTTTTATGATTTATAAAACTGTTTAATGCTCTTTCTTTATCTCTAACTACACAAATTACAGTATGTCCTTCATTTAATAGTAAGGGAATTAATCGTTTTCCTATATAGCCTGTTGCACCCGAAACTAGAATCTGCATAAATTTAAAAAGATTTAATTGTGTTGTTAACTATATGTTTTTATAGGTATTAAGTTAGAAGATTTATAACAAGTATAACTATTATTCAGATTTATTTTATAAAAGTGCTCAAATTAATTTCATCAATGTTAAAATAAATTATTATAAATTTTTAAAATTATTGATGTGTACTTCGGTTGCTTTTAAATCGAACATTAAATTATAAAGCCCAAAAAATGTTCTATTTATATAAATAAAATGTTTAGAACCTCTATTACCATTCATTTTTTTAAGTTCGGTATTTTTTGAATAACGCTCACCTAATTCTGCAATTTGCTTAAAGAAGTTTGCATCAGAAAAATCAAATATTTCTTGATGAAAAGGTTGTGTAAACAAACTTAACATATCGTGAAACATTGAAGTAAAAAACGTTAATTCTTCAGGAGAATCATCTTCTCTAAGAATCTCTAATTCATATAATTTTTGTTTGAATATTTCAGGATTCTGAATATTTTCTTTTTTTGCCAATTCAAAATATGGAACATAAAAGTCGTCTGGAATAGTTTTCATACAACCAAAATCCAAAGCTATTAAATCAGCATCTTTGGAGATTAAAAAGTTTCCAGGATGTGGATCTGCGTGTACTTTTTTTAACGAATGGATTTGATACATATAGAAATCCCACAATGCTTGTCCTAATTTATTTGATTTTTCTATATTAGCATTGTGCGTATTAAATTCAGACAAATGCTCACCCTGCATCCAATCCATAGTTATTATTCTTTCCGAAGAAAATTCTTCGTAATATTTTGGAAATTTCAGGTTTGGAATATGTTTACACGCTTCAGAAATTTCTTTGCTTTGTTTAATTTCAATTAAATAGTTGGTTTCTTCAATTAATTTATCTTCAACTTCTTTAAAATATTTATCAGAATCTTTTCCTTTAATATTAAACATGCTAATAGCAATAGGTTTTACCAATGTTAAATCGCTGGAAATACTATTTGCAATCCCTGGATATTGAATTTTAACGGCTAAAATTTTGCCATCTTTTTCAGCTTTGTGCACTTGTCCAATACTTGCAGCATTCACTGAATTGGCATTAAAAGTGTCAAAAATTTCATTTGGAGTTTTTCCAAAGTATTTTTTAAATGTTTTTAAAACAAGAGGAGCAGATAAAGGTGGAACAGAAAATTGAGATAACGAAAATTTCTCAACATAGGCTTGTGGTAAAACGCTTTTTTCCATGCTCAACATTTGAGCAACTTTTAAGGCACTTCCTTTAAGCTTTTTTAGTCCATCGTAAATATCTTCAGCATTGTTTTTGTTGAGTTTTTCTTTGGCTTCATCTTCAGTGTTTACTAATTTATCTCCGTAATATTTTAAGTAATTCATACCAACTTTTGCACCAGTTTGCATAAGTTTAGAAGCTCTATGTATTTTTGAAACTGGAATTGTATCAATAGTTTTTAGCATAGTTAAATTAGTTTGCGTTCATTTTTTCTTTGTATAAAAATTTACCCAAATCAATAATACTTTTTAAAGGAGTTGAGTCAATAACATCAAAGCTTGTATTTACCGACTTTTCTATAAAAATGTCGGTTTTTTCAAAATTGGCAGAACTATCGTTTAACCAAAATTTCATAGTAATTAGTAACTGTAGCCAAGCAGTTTCTTTGATGCTTTTCTGTTGAATTTGAACAATATTCTTTTGTTTTAAATCAATAGTTTCAATTTCAAGGCTATCTATATAGTTTGTAAAACTGGTTTTTAAATTCGAGAGAACAGTCAGCTTTTTTAAATCCATTTTGTTGCTATCTAAAGTTGCAGCAACATAACTTCTATTTGCAGTTAAGTTTTCGAAAAAGGTGTAGTAAAAACTTAATAATTTGTTACGAGCATCAAAAGTTTCATAATCTTCGCTTTTTTCTAAAACAGTTATAGTATTGTCGAAAAATGTTTTAAAAATCGATTTTTCAACAGCTTCAAACGATCCGAAAAAGTTGTAGAATACAGCTTCTTCAAATTTATTTTCTTTTGCAAAACTATAAACCGAACTAGGTTTGCAGTTGTTTTCTAAAATATAACTCATATAATAAGTTATAATGTCTAGCGCATTTATTTCTTTCTTTTTAGGCATATCATTTATTTTAAATATTGTTTAATGTAAAAGTAAACAAATTAAACAAAAAATAATAATTTATTTTTACTTTTACTATGTTAAAAGTTTATTAAAGTATAATTAAAACTGATTGTTAATTATAGGTTTTAAATATAAAATGTTTAACTTTGACTAATATAAAATAAACAATATGAATTTTAGAACAGCAATATCTAGAAGAGAGCACTTTAATTCCGCGCATCGATTGCACAATTCAAATTGGTCTGATGAAAAGAACATAAAAGTATTTGGAAAATGTAACAATCCAAATTACCACGGTCATAATTATGAATTAGAAGTAAAGGTTATAGGAATTGTTAATGAAGATACAGGTTATGTAATAGATACAAAACAGTTATCAGACATAATAAAAGAGCATATTTTAGATAAATTTGATCATAAAAATTTGAATTTAGATGTTGAAGCATTTAAAGATTTAAATCCAACTGCAGAAAATATTGCAATTGTTATTTTTAACATTTTGAGGCCTCTTATTGAGGAAAACTACGAACTAAAAATTAAGCTTTATGAAACACCAAGAAACTTTGTTGAATTTCCCTACTAACGGAACAAAAC
>Ga0102812_10000763_pt1 | contig 22788 bp, 13 predicted proteins | sample ColrivemetaGS713_FD_79334 | JGI IMG/M metagenome (GOLD analysis project Ga0102812, IMG submission 79334) | Estuarine microbial communities from the Columbia River estuary - Flood tide ETM metaG S.713 | ecosystem: Environmental > Aquatic > Marine > Intertidal zone > Estuary | place: USA...
ATTGGTTGTCGTTGCAAATGCAAGCGTATTATGGTAATGTCCATTGGCATCAAAAAGGTCAAGACCAAAATCCGTGTCATACATGATCCAGCGCCATTTTGTGTCTTTGGTTTTCCAGCATCTGATATTGTTACCCGGCCAGTCCGTATTATCATAATATATATTGGCCATCTGGTACTGGATAAAGTTCGTCTCATCGAGCTGACTTATCACATAGTTATAATTAGTCTGATTGGACAGGTTATGTGAAGAAAAATAATTACGTAATTGCAAATACTCTGTATTGCTTCCCACTTTTATTTCACCATTCAGTTCGATCAGATCCACATCGTCCGGATTGATATTATGCAAAGATGCAAGATAGTGTTCATTGATCTTTTCACGCATATTATACAAACCCCAATAATCTCCATTCAGGTAAGCAGCTACAGGTTGATATGCCTGGATATCCACCTCGGTTTCCTTCACCAGTCCGGTCATGACCGCATCTCTTATAAAAGCCCTGTCCCAGTCATTCCCGGCATTTCTGAGTATAAGTGCTTCAAATTCTGAATAAGGCCGTGTCTGGAAAAATGGATATTTAAATGACTTGACATTATCGGTGGCCCGGGCAAATAATGAAAATGACTTTTGGGCAAACCCTCTGCTATAGCCTCCGAATATCTTTGCGCTGACATTCGATTCAAAAGCGACTTCCCCGTTGGGAGAGAAATAACTAAAATGAAAGGGATATTCAAAATCTTCCCAGAAATTGGCACCAAAAAAAGGAAAATTATTATCGTAATTATATCCATAGGTATACATTCCGATATTGTTGTCCCATAAATATTTTTCTTCCGTATACAGCGAAACAACAGGTATCGTGTGAGTGCTATTGACCAGATAATTTTGACTGGAGACCTTACTGATAAGGTCGTCTTCAAAGATCCTTGCCCGGATCATCGTATTGGAGCTTATTGAAATTGGATATTGATATTTAGCAGAGGTTTCTTTTGGAACACTGTTGTCTTTTGTATATCTGATATTGTTACTGCCGCTCAATTGAAGAGAAAAAGAGGAACCATAAATGCCACTTGGATGAGAAAACACGATTGTATCAGGATTTATACCCAGATAATACGTTCCGGAGTTTGGATTTCCGGGGCTTGGCTCATTGAAGACAACCCAGTCCGCGGAAGTACCCGTTTTTCTGCCAAATGAAATATCAGGCAACAAAGCAGGAAAAGCAATGGAATCCGAAAACGTACCATCCGCATTGAATAAATATAAGTTTTCTCCTGTTGAGGATAATTTGAAGTCAGTATGAAGTTGATTTCCAGTCAGCGGCAAGATCTCAGGGACAGAATGATCAGACCCATTCGCAGTTCCTACCGTCAAAAAAGGGATCAGAGAAAAATCACTCGAGGAAGTTGATATATTATACCCCTGAATACAGAGGACGTTTTCTCCTTCCTGCAAAAAAGACCCGATATCATTCAATCTGAATTCGTCGGGATACCCGCCACCATAGATCAAAGCTTCATGATCGGTAAAGGGCGTTGCATTGTACCCGGCCTCCTGCCCTGGTGAGCCAATATTGGAACGTGCAATTTCGTGGTTATTGATGTATGCAATAAATGCATCGTCATAATCAACATGCAGTACCATTTCTAAGATATCTGCGGTATCACTAACAGTAAACTTTTTGCGAATGAAAATGGATTTTAATCCATTTGACAAATACGTATTGTCATCCCCATCCCCATAGCCAAATCCGGATGCTCCGTTACTCCAGGATGAATCATTATAGTCGGTTTTTCGCCAGCTTTCTCCCAGGTTTTGGGAAGGGACCCTGTACTTCCAGGTATCTCCCCGTTCGATAATTGTTTGATAAGTAATCGTTTTTGAAATATTCCTTCCGGAAGCAAAAATAATAAGATAGCTTTTGGGTTCCATTTTCATATCGCCGATCTCCCAGGCATTCTCAAGATCAGGTCTGTCTGAAATTCTCATTCCTGAAAGATCCTGTATGGAATTACTTGAATTATAAAGCTCGATCCAATCTGAAGATTTACCAAAATCATCAAGGAAAACAGTATTAACAGATACCAGTTCATTGATCAGAACATTTTGTGCCGATCCACCAAGTACCCAGGCAAAAATAATTGCCAAGAAACTAAATATTTTTATCCCTCGAATCATACATCAAAAATAACAAATATTGACTAATACAACTCCTTTAGACAATGTCCTCCTATATTTTCATCAACCTTTTTTGTAAATTCACCTCTACACCGTAGTTAGTTAAATATACAGATCATGGCAGAACCCTTCAAGAATTTATTTAGCAGAGCGTTTTTCGAATTCTTTACTGATGTCGTGGAGCAATATGTGCCTTCATTTGAAAGGGATCTGTTTATGGAACAAATCTTTGACAGGGAATGGGATAACAAGGAATTAAAAGCCCGGGCCAGACATGTATCAATGGTTTTAAAGGACAATATGTTTGAAGATTATCCCCGAAACCTGGAGGCTATTCTGAAAATGATACGGTTTATTCGAAAAAACAAAAACAGGAAAGGAGGGATAGAGTCAATGTTTTTTCCTGATTTTATCGAATGTTTTGGATTGGACCATTATCAGATATCGATAGAAGCCATGGAAGAAATAACAATGTATTTCAGCTGTGAATTTGCGATCAGACCATTTATCCTCAAATATCCTGAAAAAACCATGCAACAGATGTTGCTTTGGGCCAGTCATCATCACCCATTGGTTAGACGTTTGTCCACAGAAGGTTGCAGACCAAGGTTGCCCTGGGCGATGTCCCTTCCTTTTTTGAAAAAAGATCCGTCGCCGGTTCTTGCAATTCTAGAAAAATTAAAAGACGATGCTGCCGAAACAGTTAGGAGAAGTGTCGCAAATAACCTGAATGACATTGCCAAAGACAATCCGGAAGTCGTCATCGGAATTGTGAAAAAATGGCAGGGAATTTCAAAGGAAACAGACTGGGTCGTTAAGCATGGTAGCCGAACTCTTTTGAAACAGGCAAATCCGGCAATCATGGAAATTTTCGGCCTTTCAGCAACAACAGATATCAAAGTTACGGATTTTACAATTGAAAGTCCGCTGGTGAAAATAGGTTCATCGCTGATTTTTTCATTCAAAGTGGCGAATAATTCAAAAAAGGATCAATTGATACGGCTGGAATATGGCTTGTATTATTTGAAAGCAAATGGCAGCCTAGCCAGGAAAGTTTTTAAGATCAGTGAAAAAATCTATCCGGCCGGCTCTGAAACCATGGTTGTAAGGAAACAATCTTTCAAAATCATTACAACCCGGGTTTTTCATCCCGGTTTGCATAAACTATCAATCATCACCAATGGACAGGAAAGTATTTTAAAAGAATTTTCCCTTAATCCTGAATAAATCCCGTTAATTGCAATTTATATTTGACAAAATGCAATGTATATATTACATTTGAATAGTGAAAGTGAATAAAATAAAATTGGCAAGAGTGGAAATGGGATATTCTCAGCAAGATCTGGCAGACCTGGTGGGTGTGACACGGCAGACGATAGGCCTGATCGAAAAAGAACGATACAATCCCACGCTTCTGCTTTGTGTCAAGATTGCGCGGGTTTTGGAAAAAACGTTAAATGACCTGTTTTGGGATGAAAAAGAAAAATGAATTTTCCTTGTTTAACATGGACGAAAGGAATAGACTGGTAGCTTATCGCATAATAGCCATCATGTATTTTTCCACGATTACTGCAATTACGGGCATTGTATTATACCGCCAGTTTGGACTCCATCAGGAGATTGAACAATTTGAGGATCTGGCTATAATTATGACTGTTAATAGTTTATTTTTGATCAGTGCCTTATTGTTTTTCGGAGCGATTCCATTTCAAAAGATCAGGATCAGGACCATTTTGCTCGGATACCTGGTTTTTGTAATTTTGGGATGTCTTTTTACTTATTTTAAATACAATGTTTTTCAGGAACCAGGTCTCAGCTGGACTGAATTTTTTGATAAAATGATCATAGTTGCTTCGGTCACCGGACTCATGGTGGTCTTTTTTATACTGATGCAATCCCTGGGTAAATGGAAGGCGGACCGGGAAATAATTGATTAGGACTAAATGGCTCAAATTATATTATTATGAAAAAAACGAAAGTGAAGAATAGTTTTGAATGCATATTGAAATTTAGTTTCAGGATCTTACTTCTGCTCATTTTCCCTGTTTTATTACAGGGCCAATCGATTGAAAAGGAGACGATCAAGTTGAAAGGTAAATTTGCCGGAGAATGGACCAGTTATAAACGGAACGTTGCAGGTGAGATTGAAATTGCCAGCACCTGGAAGGACACCGTCACAGCAGGAGAACCAATCATTTCTGACAAAATGGTTTATGTAAATGTTCATACGGATTATACTTTTGATAATCTCCAGCTTGATCCATTTTCGCTTGATTTTAAGGAAGGTTTTTATGTGGACAACAACAAGGTAAAAGACCGTTTCTTTTCAACAGGCGGGGAGATCATCAAAATGATACAGCTTGATAAAAATACTTTTGCCTATTCGCAAAAAATGCATCAGAATGAATTCACTCAAATGCGTTTTTTTACCGGAATTGAAGGTTTTCATACCATTATTAAAGTTGAATCAATGGAGAAAAGACAGGAAATTCACCGAATTACACGCCTTACAACCATACAGTATTATAACGAAAAAGAAGAGATCGTTACCACACAGTTTGTTAGCCTCAAAGGATATCATAAACGAATCGCTCTATAAGTAAAACAGACCGGATGCTTTCACCCCCTTGCTTCTTTTTTGGTATACGAAAGATAATTGGCTGAGCTTATATGATCAACTACTTATAAAGTAAAAAGATAAAGTCAGACTTTCCTTTTAGCTCCTTTTTGACTACATTTAAAGGAGTTAATACATATTGATGTAGAGGTTATTCTAATCAATGATATATTCAATTATTTCAAATCAAATTTCAAATCATGCCATTATTACTAAATGCCGAAGAAGTCAAATCAGTTTTGAATATGAAGGATTGCATACAGGTAGTTGAAAGTGCTTTTGCCGAGCTTTCAAACGGTACGGCAGCCCTGCCTTTGCGAAATAACATCTCACAGAAGGACGACCTGCCAGGCATCGCATTGTATATGCCGGCCTACCTCAAGGAACTCAACGCTCTCGCCTGCAAAGTTGTAACTGTATATAAAGACAATCCGGATAAATATGATATGCCAACAACCATCGGGAAGGTTCTGTTGCAAAACCCGGAAACAGGAGAAGTGATCTGCATTATGGATGGCGGATACCTTACCGCTGTCAGAACGGGTGCCGCCAGTGGAGTAGCAAATAAATACCTGGCCAGGCAAACAGGCAAACAGAACATTGGAATTTATGGAACGGGTGTTCAGGCTCAGATGCAATTGTGGGCCATGAAGGAAACGGTTGATATTGATACGGTAAAAGTCTATGATATTAATCCTGACGCAGCAGATACTTTTGTGGTAAATATGACAGCCATGCACGGTTTGAATATTATTAAAGCGGAGAAACCCGATCAATTGTTGGATTCTGACATCATTTGTACGGCTACCTCTTCTGCACAACCATTATGGGACGGAGCACAGCTCAAACCCGGAACGCATATCAACAATATTGGCAGCCATTCTCCGGGATACCGAGAATTGGATACTGAAACGGTAAAAAGATCAAAATTCGTAGGGGATTCAAGGGCTGCTTGTTTGAATGAAGCCGGGGATATAATCATTCCGATCCAGGAAGGTGCGATTGGTGAAGATCATTTTTATGCTGAATTGGGCGATCTGGTTACCGGAAAAGCCTTGGGACGACAAAATGACCAGGAGATCACCGTTTTTAAGTCAAACGGACTGGCAATTCAGGATGTTGCGGCAGCAAAACTTATTTATGATAAAGCCATCGAAGCAGGGATAGGAACTTTTGTCGATATTTAATAATGGAAAAGAATAGGTAAAACCCTCATTTTTTTTGCGGTACAGAATTTAGCTTATTTGAGACGCATCAAAACCATTGAATTAGATTCAATTGACCTGATTCATTGGTGCATGGTCTGGCTTAAACAATAAACAGGTATGATTAAGCAGGTAAAATTTAAAGGCTAAATAATTTTGGTCAGGCTCCGAATACTTCAATGAATTTTGGCAAATAGGTAGACAGGGCAAAAATTGAGATCAGTAAAAGGATCACAATGATCAGCATGATCAGCAGACTATACCGAAGGTTGAAACCTCCGCCACCGGGAGCCCGTTTTCTAAGGCCTGCCTGAATGTTTATTTTTGTATTTTCAAGACCCTTGGCCTCCTTTTTCTGGTACCTGCCCAGGCGGTTTTGTAATTCTTCCTTTTCCGGATTATAAAATCGCGGAATGTAGTCAAATTTCCGGTGCTTGATCTTGTTGAAAAAATTGAATAAGGCCATAATGAGTTGTGAATTCTTAAATTAAATCGAAAGTTAGAATATTAATTTCCAATTGACAAATGAGAAACGATAATTTCCAGGAATCCCAGATCTATAAACGAACAAACCTCATTGATTTGAGTATCGTATTAGAGCTGACCTTAAGTATGTAATTTCCTTTTTCAAGCTCAGCTGTTGGAATAGAAATATGGCCTGTCCCGGTCTCCAAAGCGTCATTCAAGTGGTATATTTTTTGACCATTCAAAGTATAGATCTCAAGCTGAATATTCATACTTGAAGGAATCTCATAATACAGGTCCAACTGGTTTAGGGTCATCGTAGGATATAGGTTAAAGTTAATAGAATCCTTCCTGATATCATTTGAGGAAGTTGACCCTGGATAAAAGAACGCCATCAATTTAGTTATAAAAGCATCAATTTCGGTTTGACTACCAGTACTCTCAAGCGGGAAACCGATGTTGACAAGGGCTCCCTCTTTATCGGATGTGCCGAAAGTGCCTTTGAACTTAATTCCGGCATTTGCACCATTTTTATAGCTCAAAATTGAAGACGAGCCTCCAAAAGGACCAATTTCATCCGGAAAATCCTCCGGATATACTTCGCCAAAATGAATGGTCAGGGAATCAAATCCGGATCCGGGCAATCCGGATGCCGGACTCAGACCATTGGCACCATCATCCCAATATTCTGCCTTTAGGTAATTATTGTAAAAGGCCAGGTCTTCAGGCGTTCCTTTGGCCACCAGATCCCAGGCTATTTCAGATCCCGTAACAAATAACTTTCTACCCGATTCAAGAAACTGCTTTAGCCTTAATTGCTCCGCATTATTAAATGTTTCATTTGCAGTAGACTCATCTCCCAAAAACCAGATTACCACATCATGATCGATCGAAGAAACGGTTTCGCTGATCACCGCATAATTTGAACAGGAAGAAATATTATGTGCCTGCATTTTGGCAAGCCCTAATGTATAGCTGCTGACAAATTTATGGTTCAAGCCTGTATAAGAGGCATTTCTGTTAAAACCGTTTACAATGAGAACATTGGGTTTATCAGCCGGGTTTTGGCTTTTATATAGTGAATACACATCGCTGTAATCGCTAAATTTATTGGCTATATTTTCACTTTTCATCCTGAAAAAATAGAGTTGATCCTTTTCACCAAAATCATCAAATTTGGATTGATTCTGGTCCGGATCAAGGCTCGACAGTAAAATTTCATCTGAAAAATCAGCCTTTTCTGAAAAATAGATATGATACCCTGCTAAATTGCTTTCCGGATTTGTTTTCCAATTAATGAGCAGGTCTTTATGTTCATTGATATAGCGGACCGAAATCCCTTCGGGAATTGAGGGATTCTGTGTTATGATATGAATCGGTTTTGTGATTGAAGACTGATTTCCTTCATTGTCAGTTGCCGTGAGCGTCACTTCATAATTCCCGTCCGCTGCAAACAGGTGGGTTACAATCACACCTGTTTCTGTGCCGGTACCATCGCCAAAATCCCACCTATATTCTTCGATAAAGCCATCATCGCTGGATTTTTCAGCATTGAAAGTTAACCATTCGCCTGCGCCGGCAGGTAATCCAACTACATAAAAATCAAGATTTGGAAATCCATTGTTAAAATACTGAATCGTCAGATCCAGATCCAGGTATTCATTGGCTGAAATTGTAATATTTTGAGAATTATCGAGATAACCGGATTTGCTTAAATTCAGGGTGTAATTTCCAGGTACCAGGTCACCGATCGCATAGAATCCGTTGTAATTATTGTCCCCAGTATATTCAATCCCGGCCGGAATACATTGAACCGTAACTTCATTGACAACTGAACTGCTGGTAACATCTGTAATGATTCCACCCACCCGGCCACTCGAGAAACCGGCGCCTTCAAAATAATTCAGAAAGGATTGACAAAGTGCCCAGGCATAATTTTTCAGATACTCAGAATTTGTCAGACGCAAACCCTCTTCCGGCAAATCGTGAAAGGAAGATTCTGATAATGTAGCGGGCATAAATACATATTTTAAAACACCGAGATTGAAACCGAGGAAGGAAAAATCTCCCTGGAAATAATTGGCTTCTGTTTTCATCAGCTTCTGTAAATTGGGAGCCATGAACCCACTCATTTGCTCTGCCTGGGGAAAAGCAGGTTCACCATTTTCTTCCTTATAAAGTACGAGTGAATAATTGCCGCCGCCACCATTGGTGTGAATGGAATGGAAATAATCAGAATTAAATGTATTGGCTATCTCCGCTCTTTCAGAAAGGGAGATATCCGAAGCATCAGAATTGTCACTTCTGGTCAATTTCACCGTTGCACCTAATGCTTCAAGCATGGTCTTCAGGTGCTGTGACGTTGTGAAATCACCTTCAGATTCCCAATAAACAATCCCATTGGGCAGAAAGATCTGGCGATCATCAGATGTATGACCACCATGTCCCGCATCTAAGCAGATTCGGGTATCGGCAAGAGGCTGTGCGTTTCCAGTTGAAGAAAAAAAGAAAAGCAGAAGAAAAAAACATACTATAAATTGCCGGTGTCGGAGCATCATGTTATTGTATATTCATTTTGTAAACCACGCCACTTTCATCATTAAAAACGATCATTTTTTCATCAGGAGAAATAGTTGGAAACAAGGCAATAATATCCGTTTTGCTTGTCAGGATCTTACTATTCTTCCCATCCGCAGTGTACATTACAATATCTGATTTTGTATACGATTCTCCATTGTCATAATCATTCATTCCAATAACAAATTTACCACTTGGCGACCAAACGGGTGCATGAAGTCTTCCATATTCAATTAATCCACCTCCATTTAGATCACATGAATAACATGCTTTTCCTGAAATTGAAAACAAGATCCTTCTGGTATCTGGTGAAACGGAAACCCATAAATAATCGCCCGACCCCTTTGGTTTAAGAGCATTCATCTTTCCGTTTTGAACGGTGGTCAGATTAAGATCATCGTTACTGAAAGCGAGTACTAATTCAGCGGAGGAAGACTGGGTTTTTTCAGTTGTCAGGTTATATTGTTTGATTTCATCATTCTCGGAGAAAACCAATATATTGTTATCTGGTCCAAAAAATGAATGGATAACTTTCAACTTCCTGATATTGCTGGTGACGACCTTTCGGTCGGAGGACACTACCCGCTGTAATATCAAATTACTTCTACTTCTAAAAGTTGTAAATGTTTTTGTAACATAGAAAATCATTTTGCTGTCCGCCGTAAATCCTGCATCCGATCCGGTCCCTTTTACTGTTGTTACCGTTGTTTGTTTGTCTTTTTTAATGTCATATAAGTATAATCCATTATTATTAATTCCGGTGAATAAGATCATTTTTCCATCAGGACTGAATTTTGGATTGAAAAAGCCAGTTGCCATTTTGGTTATTTTTTCAGGGTTTTTTACTTTATAAAAAACGGATGATGTGTTTTGAGTACAAGCATTTCCAAATACGACAAAGACCCCGATCAAATAAATAATAATGTGCTTTTTGTGAATCATATCTGTCTGATTTTATAATTACTAAAAGTAGAAAAAACAAACAGGCTTATCAACTTTATCCTGAAATCTCTCGATTTGGTCTTAATTCTTTGGGGGTTTATATTGTTGTTTATACATTATAATTCTTTCAAAAAATCATTATTAATCTGCAACAATGAAAAAACAAATTATAATTCTTTCCTTATTGGTTATTGCATCCATTTTTATTTCTTCTTGTCTGGCCGGGCCCAATACGGAGGCATTTTTACCAGACAATGGTGGTCAAATTGACGGATTCCTCATGGGCTTGTGGCATGGATGTATTGCCCCCGTAACTTTTGTGATCTCCCTATTTTCTGATAATATTCATATGTATGAAATACACAACAATGGCGGATGGTATGATTTTGGTTTCGTGATCGGCGCCGGCATCATTTTCGGAGGTGGAGGAAAAGCTTCACGAAGATGGAGAAGAAGATAAAAACAATAAAATGTGGCAAGCTGTCGGCATGCCACATTTTTGTAAAATTGGTCCATCGGTAAGTAGAATGGTTCAATGCCGCTTTTCAGTTCTTTTGTTACATGAATGTTTTTCATCTTTTTAAGTTTTTGTATTCCGACCTGCATTAAACGGGACGATGCGCTATTTTAAATCTTTCTATCTCTAAAAAACAAATATTAACCCTATTTATGGTATTCGGTTTCTGTTCTCATAACAGCTGTTTTAGTTTTAATTATTCAGATGCATTAAAGTATTGACTAAATCAAATGGATATTATTGAATTATATAGTAATTCATTTAATAATTTCTGGACCGGGATCTTCTTTCGGATCTATTAAGGCTTTCATTTTTTGTATGTTTTGTATATTGAGTCATAATTTTCCAATATGTTTTAATCAAAATCTACAGATGATGAATAAATTGACAAATTTTATAATGCTTGGTATATTCTGTTTGCCAATCTTTTTATTTGGACAGCAAGCCAAAGACCTGGGGCGATTGACCATTTACGAAAATCATTTTTATAATGAGGTCCTGAAAGCGCTTAAGAGTGAGACTTCGGGAGGCAAGGAAGTTTTTCAGGCTATTCCTTCCAATATTGTCATTCCTTCATCCATCGATGAATTTAAAACCATTTGGAAAATGAATCCGGTCTCTCAAGGGAGAACAGGCACTTGCTGGGATTATTCTGCCAGTTCATTTTATGAATCAGAAATAAAGCGGATAACCGGGCGTACTATCAAACTTTCAGAAATGTATTTCACTTATTATGAGTATTTGTCAAAAGCAGAGGAATACATTCAGTCAAAAGGAAATTCAAACTTCAGTGAAGGATCTGAAGCCAATGCCGTCACTCGGCAAATGAAACTTCACGGAGCAGTTCCATTCGAAGCGTTCAGCGGGAACAAACGCAACACAGCCTATCCGGATCATGCCACCATGGTCGTAGATATGGTTACGTTATTGGATGGTTATAAAGCAAGAAAACAATGGGATAGAGAATTGATCCTGAATGGAATCAGGGTCATCCTTAATAGTTATCTGGGAGTACCTCCTGAATCCTTTGAATTTGAAGGCGTCAAACATACACCGGAAAGTTTTCTCAGGGAAATCGCATTTCTTGATCCAAGTCAATATATAGATTTCATGTCTTTAAAATCTGAACCTTATTGGTCCCTGGCAGAATATAAAGTTCCTGACAATTACTGGCACAGCAATAATTACCATAATGTACCCCTGGATGTGTTTATGGATGTCGTGAAAAATGCGATTAAAATGGGTTATTCTCTGGCGATCGGAGGGGATGTTTCTGAAGCGGGTTACCTGGCTCAATACGACGTTGCTTTTGTTCCAAGTTTTGATATTCCATCGGATTATATCGATGAAAATGCGCGTCAATTCAGGTTTTCAAACCGATCTACAACGGATGATCACGGAGTGCATCTGGTCGGCTATAAAATCACAGATGACGGTACATGGTGGTTTTTGATCAAAGACAGCAGTAGCAGCTCGTTTAATGGCAAACAGAAAGGATACTATTTTTACCACGAAGATTATTTGAAATTGAAAATAATGAATATCACGGTTCACAAAGATGCGGTTCAGGAAGTCTTAAAAAAGTTCTGATTTTCATTTGATTTTAACTGATCTCAAGTTTGCATTCCGATTCAAAAAGAAAACACTAAAAAAAATAAGACTGGATTTTTTCGAAATTGAAAACCACAATGGAATAAATTTTGTTGTAAGTCCGACAGTAACTACCGGCTAAATACCTGAAAGTAAGTTGGATGTTAGGACAATAATGGATTTGAAATATCTTTGCGAAAAAATTGGAGTATGTTTCCTGAATATGATGTGATAGTTGTTGGAGCCGGACACGCCGGTGCAGAAGCCGCAGTTGCGGCTGGGAATATGGGTTCGAGTGTATTGCTTGTTACCATGAACATGGGCAATATGGTTGAAATGTCCTGCAACCCTGCTATGGGTGGTGTTGCAAAGGGACAGATCGTTCGTGAGATCGATGCCATGGGAGGATATTCAGGCATTGTAACGGATCACACGATGATCCAGTTCAGGTTGCTCAACCTTTCCAAGGGGCCTGCCATGTGGAGTCCGAGGGCCCAAAGTGACCGGATGGCATTTTCGGCTTTATGGCGCAAAAAATTAGGAGAACACAAGAATATCGACTTCTGGCAGGAGATGGTTACGGAGATTATTGAAGTGGACGGTGTGGTGAAGGGAGTAAAAACCCAATTGGGTATCGAAATACCTGGAAAAACCGTTATTTTGACGAATGGTACATTTTTAAATGGGCTCATTCACATTGGAGAAAAACAATTTGGTGGCGGAAGGATAGGAGAAAGAGAAGCAAAAGGGCTTACAAAACAATTGGTGGACCTTGGCTTTGAAGCCGGAAGAATGAAAACAGGTACACCTGCGCGTTTGGATGGGCGTACCCTCGATTATGATCGGATGGAAGTTCAACCGGGAGATGAAAACCCAGGTAAATTTTCCTATACGGACACTCCAAAACTCGAAAATCAGATTCCTTGCCACATAACTTACACCAGCAATAAGGTACACGAAACACTAAAACTTGGATTTAACAAATCTCCTCTGTTCAACGGCAGGATCATGGGATCCGGTCCTCGTTATTGTCCTTCGATAGAAGATAAGATTGAAAGATTTGCAGAAAGGGACAGGCACCAGTTGTTTGTTGAACCAGAAGGCCGCAATACGAACGAAGTATATGTAAATGGATTTTCATCTTCATTACCTGAGGATGTTCAATTCAAAGCGATCCGGCAGATCCAGGGTTTTGAAAATGCAAAAATGTTCAGACCTGGATATGCGATTGAATATGACTTTTTCCCACCCACACAGCTCAAGGCGACACTGGAAACCAAATTGATAAAAAACCTCTTTTTTGCGGGGCAGATCAACGGTACTACGGGTTATGAAGAAGCAGGTGGCCAAGGTATGATAGCAGGAATCAATGCACACCTGAATATTCACGAAAAAGATCCATTTATTTTAAAAAGATCAGATGCATACATCGGTGTATTGATAGATGATCTGGTAAATAAAGGGACCAAGGAACCCTATCGTATGTTTACGAGCAGGGCTGAATTCAGGATCTTGTTGCGTCAGGACAATGCGGATGTTCGACTTACGCCGCTTGCTCATGAATTGGGTATATTCGGAATGGAGGATAGAATGGTAAAGCTGAATGAAAAACTTAGATCTGAGCAAGAAATAAGCAAACATATTCGTCAAACCAGCATTACCCCGGAAGAGATAAACCCCTATTTGGAACGAAAACAATCGACCATTCTGAAGCAAAAAGTAAAACTTGATAAAGTCTTATTGAGACCACATATTTCGATGGAGGAAATGCGCAAGGAAGTACCCGCGCTGGATGCCATTCTTGACGGGTACGACCAGTTGAACATTGATTATGCCGAGATCAAATTGAAATATGAGGGCTATATCAAAAAGGAAGAGGAAATGGTGAATAAATTAAGCCGGTATGAGGATATCAAGATCAATCCGGAGTTTGATTATTCAAGATTACAGTCCCTCTCCAGTGAAGCGCGGGAAAAACTCAAAGAAATTCAACCTCGAACCATCGGGCAGGCAAGCAGGATCAGTGGAGTTTCTCCTTCTGATATTTCTGTATTACTGGTCCACCTTGGACGATAGCAGTACAGGTAAAATAGGATGTTGATTGGTTTGAATCTCACTACAATCACTTTTCAGTTTCTTGATTTCCTTTATGAATCAGCAATATTTTATGTAATTTTGCCCTTGTTAAGCATTCTAAAATGAACACTGGAATATTTAAATTCTGGTTCTTAACATTTTTTCCAGCGATCAAAAGTGTATACTATATGATAACCACTATAAATTTTTATTTGAAAATATTTTTTTTTTCACTTTTAACACTTCAATTTTTTCATACAGCTTCCGCACAGATAATTAATGTTGGAAATGGGAGTTACACAACGCAATTTCCGGGAGTGGATGAAGCCGGGAGAAATTCTTATCCCTCCGGGACCCCTTTTACAACCGGAGCTGCAGCAGGCAAACCAGTTCCAACCAATGACTGGTGGTCCGCACAACTAAAAAATCCACACGCAGATAATTTATTTAATTATCCCTTTACGCTTAAATCAACAAATAAAGGTCTTGTTACAACGTATATCCCCTGGGGTGTAATTGATGATATAGAACCGGTTATTATTGGCGTAACAGGACTCAATGCGCAGGCTGCCCGAATCTCTGACTTCTCAGATTGGACGGTTACGATGAACTGGAACAATGCTGGTCATGGTTTTACGACGACTACGGGAATTGGAATGCCTTTTTTATACTTCCAAAAAAACGATGACGACATTGCTGAAGTAAGGGTGAATTCGGGAACCGTTGTTGTTTCAGGAGAAATGATGGTTATTTCGAATGTTCGGAACGGGGCTGATTTTGCAGTTTATGCACCTGCCGGAAGTGAATGGATAAAAAATGGCAACCTGTATACATCAAGCCTCAATGGTAAGAATTATTGGTCAATGGCCTTTATTCCGCTGGATGCCTCCAGCGTCCAGTCAGTTGCCAATGAATATAAAAAATACGCTTATGTCTTTCCTGCAAACACGAGTGTTAACTGGAGTTATGATCAAAATAAATCCATTGTAAGAACAGATTTTACAATTGAAACCCAAACCATGGAAGGGGTGGAAAGTACTGTTTTGCAAGGATTGTTGCCGCATCAATGGGCTAATCTGGCAAATGGATCCCCCGTACCGGAACAATATTCATATCAGACGATCCGGGGGGAGTTAAAAACCCTTAATGGCAATAGTTTCAGTGTTGAAAACAAATTTTATGGCATATTGCCTACGCTTCCCTATCTGGATTTTTATAGTGATGGATTCAGTCCGCAAAAAATGCAGGAAAAAGTCAATTTGCTGCAAAACGAAGGACTGAGCACCTGGACCGACTCCTATAATGAGGGGCAGGTTATGAACCGCCTGATCCAAACGGCCCGGATAGCTGACCTGTCTGGAAATACATCCGCTAGGAATACTATTTTACAAACCATCAAAGCTCGGCTTGAGGACTGGTTGAAAGCTAATTCAACTGAAGTTGCCTTCCTTTTCTATGACAATGATACCTGGTCCTCCATGATCGGTTATCCTGCAGGGCATGGTCAGGACAATAACCTGAATGATCATCATTTTCACTGGGGTTATTTTATTCATGCTGCCGCTTTTGTAGAGCAATTTGATCCGGGTTGGGCCGATCAGTGGGGTGGAATGATTAATTTGCTGATCCGGGATGCCGCGGGTGAAAACAGAAATGATGAAATGTTTCCGTTTTTGAGAAACTTCAGCCCCTATGCCGGGCATTGCTGGGCAAATGGATTTGCGACGTTCCCACAGGGAAATGACCAGGAATCCACTTCCGAAAGTATGCAGTTCAATTCTGCATTGATCCATTGGGGATCGATAACGGGAAATGATGCCATACGAGATCTGGGCATCTATCTCTATACGACAGAACAAACAGCTATCGAGGAATATTGGTTCGATGTGTACAACCGAAATTTTGCCTCCTCTCAGCCCTATAGTCTGGTTTCCAGAATTTGGGGAAATAGTTATGATAACGGTACCTTCTGGACGAATGATATTGCCGCTTCATACGGCATTGAATTATACCCAATACATGGCGGTTCACTGTATCTCGGACACAATGAGGGCTATGCTGAAAAACTCTGGAGCGAGATAGAGGAAAATACAGGTATCCTTTCAAATGAAGTTAATGATAATCTTTGGCACGATGTCATGTGGGAATATCTGGCATTTACTGATCCGGGAAAAGCCATTGAACTATACGATTCATATCCGGAACGATCGCTCAAATTTGGCGTTTCGGATGCTCAAACCTATCATTGGCTGCACGCAATGAATGTGCTGGGGAAAGTAGATACAAACATAACGGCAGACTCACCTCTTGCTGCGACTTTTAATCTGGATGGCGAACTTACGTATGTATCACATAATTATTCAAATGCCCCCATTAGTGTCAATTTTTCTGATGGTTATGTTCTTGAAGTGCCTGCAAGGAAAATGAAAACGAGTAAAGATGTGACGCTGGCCGGCATTTTATCTTCAAGTTTTAAGGAAGCATATCCTGGCGGTAGTGTCGAGCTAAGGGTTTCAGTGAATGGCGGAACACCCGGTAAAATAGAGTTTGTTGACGGAGAAGAAATCATAGGTGAGATCACTCAGGCTCCTTATGTTTTTGACGCTAAAAACCTGTCAGTTGGACAACATGGAATGTATGCCAGGATCTATAACGGAGGCAACTTTGTTGTTAGCAACCTTATAACGATCCGGGTAGGAGAGCAACTGCCATTTTTTGGTGAGGCGATAGAATTACCCGGCACTTTTGATGCAGGTGATTTTGATTTGTATGAAGGGGGATCAGGACAAGGAATCACATATAATGACTCTTCACCTGATAATAAAGGTGGTTTCAGACCAAACGAGTTTGTGGATTGTGTTTTTGATGTAAGCGAAGGCGCTACAGTGGGCTGGATCTCAGCAGGCGAATGGATTGAATACACGGTTGAGGTACAACAGGCCGGTTATTATTCAATGGCATTCAGGTATGCCTGTGGAAATGCTGCCGGAGGAGGTCCGTATCAAATAGAAATGGATGGCAATGTTGTCAAGTCAGGAATAAAAGTAAGCAATAGTGGCGGATGGAATTCCTGGAAAACGAAAAACATTATGGATATTCCATTAAAAGAGGGCAGACAAGTGCTTCGTCTTTATTTTGAAAATGGAGAATTGAATCTCGGAGAATTTAATTTTGAATACAAAATGCCCCTTGATTTTGATCAGCCAGTCGCGGATGCCGGGAACAATATTCTGGTTTTATTACCCGAAACAAGTGTTACGCTGGATGGCAGCAATAGTCTGGATCCGGAGGGAGAAGATCTTACTTATCAATGGACGCAGGTATATGGTCCTGATGCACTTGTTTTTTCAGATCAACAAAGCATGATGCCTCAGATCAATGGCTTAGTTGAGGGTATTTACAGCGTAAAATTAGAGGTGGATAACGGAATATACAGTGATACAGATGAGCTTTATATTATTGCCAGTACAACTGGAAATGTTGCACCCAAGGTTTCCATTCTTTCACCTGTTGACGGTGCAGAATTTAATGAAGATAAGTTGATTCAGGTGTATGCGCTGGCTTCGGACCTAAATGGGTATATTGAAAAAGTTGAGTTTTTTGTAAATGGAGAAATGATCGGAATGGCTACTCAGACGCCTTACGAAATTTCCTGGACGCCTCAGGTCGGCACGCATATTATTACAGCAGTAGCAACGGATAATGCCGGAAGTTCAACGGAATCAGAAACAATTCAAATTACGATTAATGAATCACCTTCTTGTTCCGGAACATCGTATAACGGAGATTTTAGTTATGAATTTTCACCTGATAAAAACAATCCAAGTCTGACTTTTATTCCCGAAAAACCGGGCATGGGAAATCCGACCTGTATTTTGTATTATGGAACCAATCCCAATAGTCTTCCCGGTCAATATGTAACGCCCAATGTTCCATTTAAACTAACGGCAAGTGAAGGGAGTATAATTTATTTCTACTACACCTATTCCTGTCCTGGACAGGTTGAATGCAATAATTCGTCCAACAAAAACAGTTATGAAATCGGCAGTTGTAAACCCACTGCAACCGAAAATACAATTTTAGATTCCGGAATCGAATATTATCCAAATCCTGTTGTCAACTCCCTGTTTTTAAAACTGCCAAAAGGGGAAAGTAGAATACTCATTTATGATATTTCAGGTAAGCTGATTGATCAAATGGAAGTCACAGGTCCTGCTTTCAATTTTGACATGAAAACATTCGAATCAGGTTTATATTTTTTCAAGGTTTTTAACCAAAACCAGCTAGGCGTTTTGAAAGTAATTAAATTATGATTTAGACAATATCGTGTCATAAATTGTAGGAATTATAGATTATGTGGTTTATGGTGTTTTTTGACAGACAATTTAAATGATAAGGCTATTTTTAGCAATGAAATAATCTAAGCCTCAAATTTAAATTTTATATATAACAAGAGAATTTGGTTTTATTGCAAAATATCAATTTTAAACCTTTGTAACTTGTTAAGTTAAAGAATTTTGTTATGGAAAAATTGCCAAATTGTGGAAGTTTTATCGGTTTTCAAAAAATATTTATTTTAACAGGAATATTGTTCCTTACCCAGAGTGCTTTTGGGCAATATACGGTTACTATTTGCCAGGATTTTGAAGAAGCTGTTGTCGGACCAGATAGAAATGATTTTGTGTGGCCCAATATGGTAAATGAAGGTTATTTGCACAATTTTGAACCGCCTGTATTACCCTGTGGAATTGAAGATCCCGAAATCACATCTTTGGTTGTTAACATTGAAATAATAGATATTTTCACCATAGCAGAATGCGAGGGCATCCCTTTGTTTGGAAACATATTATTGAACTGTTCTCTTTCCCCTCCAGGGGTTTGTACCATTATTGAAGAAGTACTTACACCTGGATGTAATAACTGGGGGGTGGGATCAAGTGTGCCTGGAAATTATTCACTTGATCTGATAGCTTGTTCAAACCCGATTGATGTTACGGATGTAATCGGTGTTGATATAATCCCTGCCACGGATGTAACGGATAATTGTCCTTTTTCTGAAACGGCCATCAATGATGGGGTCGTATCCGTGGAATATGAGATCTGTCTGGAAATCACTTATGATCAGGATGTTCCTGATGAATGCGCTAATGCAATTACAGTGGCATGTGATGACGGCGATCCATGCACCATTAATGACGTTAAATCAGTGGATGAATGCGATGAAGATATTGTTTGTATTCCGTGTGCCGGAACAGAAGACCTAACCAGTTGCGATCCCGCTTGTACCACCACACAGGCTTGTGATGACGGCAATCCCTGTACAATTAATGATATGGTAACGCTTGCCGCGGACGGAGGTGTCTGTGTGCCTTGTGCCGGAACAGAAGACCTAACCAGTTGCGACCCCGCTTGTACCACTACACAGGCTTGTGATGACGGCAATCCCTGTACGATCAATGACATGGAAACGCTTGCCGCAGATGGAAGTGTCTGTGTGCCCTGTGCCGGGACAACGGATTTAACCAGTTGCGACCCCGCTTGTACCACTACACAGGCTTGTAATGACGGCAACCCTTGTACGATCAATGACATGGAAACGCTTGCTGCGGACGGAGGTGTCTGTGTGCCTTGTGCCGGGACAATGGATTTAACCAGTTGCGACCCCGCTTGTACCACTACACAGGCTTGTAATGATGGCAATCCTTGTACGATCAATGACATGGAAACGCTTGCTGCGGACGGAGGTGTCTGTGTGCCCTGTGCCGGGACAATAGATTTAACCAGTTGCGACCCCGCTTGTACCAACACAGTACCTTGTGATGATGGCGACCCCTGTACTACAAATGATATTGAAATATTCGCTGCGGATGGCAGTATATGTGTGCCTTGTGCCGGAACGGACGAACCAGATAGCTGCGATCCGTCTTGTACAACAACTTTAGCATGTGATGACGGTGATCCCTGTACGATCAATGACATGGAAACGCTTGCCGCAGATGGAAGTGTTTGTGAGCCATGTGAAGGCATAGCAGCACCTTGTGGTACAGATGACGGTTGTGAGATTACGATAATTTGTGATGATGGCGACCCTTGTACGGAAGATGATATTGAGTATGTCTTATTGTCAGATGGCAGCATCTGTGTACCTTGTTTTGGTACGCCGGTAGATTGTTCTACGGGTTCGACAACCGTAGTACCTTGTGACGATGGCGATCCAAATACGATAAATGACGTGGAAACGATCCTGGATTGTGACGGAAGCATTTGTGTGCCTTGTTTGGGTGTATCAGATGATTGTGGAACCGGCTTAACAACTGTTCAGGACTGTGATGATGGTGATCCATGTACGTTGAATGACCAGGAAACCATATTGGATAGTGACGGAAGCGTATGTATACCTTGTTCAGGAGATCCGGCTCCATGTGGAACGGATGATGAATGTGAAACACAGGTTCCTTGTGATGACGGTGACCCCTGTACGTTCAATGATAATGAAACGATCTTACTTTCGGATGGCAGTATATGTGTGCCTTGTGCCGGTGAGCCTGTTTTTTGCGGGATGGAACCAGCTTGTGAAACACAAGTTGCCTGCGATGATGGTGATCCTTGTACCATAAATGATGTCGAGACCATTTTAAATAGTGATAGTAGTGTTTGTGTGCCTTGTGCCGGTGACCCTGCTCCATGCGGAACAGATGACAGTTGTGAATCTGTAGTTGCCTGTGACGATGGTGACCCTTGTACGAAAAACGATATTGAAACAATATTGGTTTCAGATGGCTCAGTTTGTATCCCCTGCGCCGGGACTCCAATAGATTGTGCAACCGGCCCAACGACGGTTCAAGCCTGTGATGATGGAGATCCGGGAACGATCAATGATGTGGAAACCATTCTAAATTGTAATGGAAGTGTTTGTATTCCCTGCATGGGTGTTAGTGGGGATTGCCTGACAGGGGCAACAACGGTACAGGCCTGTGATGATGGTGACCCTTGTACTGAAAATGATCTTGAAACTGTTTTGAACAGTGATGGAACCATCTGTGAACCTTGTGCCGGTACAGAAATAGATTGTTCTACAACTGGCGAAACAATAATCATTAGTTGTGATGATGGTAATGACTGTACTGGTAATGATGTGCAGGAAGTGCTCGCCTGTGATAATACCATCATTTGCATACCCTGTTCAGGAGAACCCCTGGATTGTGATGATGGTCCTTCAATTGTTGTTCCTTGTGATGATAATGACCCGTGTACTCAAAACGATACTGAAACCATTCTGGAATGTGACAATAGTGTTTGTGTGCCTTGTGCCGGAACAATAATTGACTGTAGTAATGGTAGCACAACGATTCAACCTTGTGATGATGGTGATCCCAATACGGTCAATGATATGGAAACGATCCTCGATTGTGATGGCAGTGTTTGCGTACCATGTTTGGGTGAAACAGATGATTGCGATACGGGGGCAACCGATGTTCGATCCTGTGATGACGGCGATCCATGCACCATTAATGACATAGAAATTATTTTATTGTCAAATGGAAATGTTTGTGTACCCTGTGCGGGAGACCCGGCTCCATGTAACACCGATTCAACTTGTGAAACGGCAGTTCCCTGTGATGACGGCGATCCTTGTACTGATAATGACATAGAGATCGTATTGCTTTCAGATGGCAGTATTTGTGTTCCTTGTGCAGGAGATCCTGAACCTTGTTTCGGGGATCCGGCTTGTGAATCCGTTGTTCCTTGTGATGATGGCGACCCTTGTACCGATAACGATGTTGAGACTATTCTGCTTTCAGACGGTAGTATTTGTGAAGATTGTGTCGGAACAGAAATAGATTGTGATGAAGGACCTGTATCGATTCAAAGTTGTGATGATGGCGACCCTAATACGATCAATGATGTTGAAACGATCCTGAATTGTGATGGTCGTATTTGCATCCCTTGTTTGGGGACATTAAAGCTTGAAATTTATGTTCCCAATGTTTTTTCTCCAAACGGAGATGGTATTAACGATCGTTTTATGATCATGTCAGATCCGAATGAGCCGATCACGGTATTAAATTTCAAAATTTTTGACAGATGGGGTATGCCGATGTTTTCTATGTCGAATTTTTCACCCAATGATGCCGATTTTGGCTGGGACGGTACATTTAAAGGGAAAGATCTAAGCCCGGGGGTTTATATTTATTATATAGAAATTGAATTTGAAGCCGGGCAGACTGAGATCTATACGGGCTCTATAAGCTTATTAAAATAAAATTCAGGACCGGGTGTTGTTTTTACATTTGTTCCCTTCTGATGTCTGCTCCAATACTTTTGAGGCGCTCCTCAATTTTTTGGTAACCTCTGTCTATTTGAGAGATATTGTGAATTACACTTTCTCCTTCGGCACTCAGTGCTGCCAGTAGCAGAGCCACTCCTGCCCGGATGTCAGGTGAACTCATATGTATTCCTCTAAGCTTGTATTTTCGGTCTATTCCTATGACAGTTGCCCTGTGCGGATCACATAAAATGATCTGAGCTCCCATGTCAATCAGTTTATCCACAAAAAACAAGCGACTTTCAAACATTTTCTGATGGATCAGTACACTGCCTTTGACTTGTGTGGCTAC
>Ga0102812_10000769_pt1 | contig 22726 bp, 15 predicted proteins | sample ColrivemetaGS713_FD_79334 | JGI IMG/M metagenome (GOLD analysis project Ga0102812, IMG submission 79334) | Estuarine microbial communities from the Columbia River estuary - Flood tide ETM metaG S.713 | ecosystem: Environmental > Aquatic > Marine > Intertidal zone > Estuary | place: USA...
GTGAACCAAGTGCTATCGAGCTAGACAACGAGCAATTCCAGAAAACAATCAAGGGAGAGATCAAACTTAAAGAGACTGAGGCTGGTAAATACAGCAATCAAAAGTTTTCATCTTACCAAGATCTGATCGACCGTGGTGGTGCTGGTTGCATGATTGTGAACGACAAGAAATTTGTTATCAATGAAGCATTTGAAGGTTACTATGTAGGTTTGGTGGACAACACCACTCTGAACCCTGCTAGTGATTTTGACAGTGTTGGTAAGCTCAAATCACTCAGCAAAAAACTAGGTGGAACCACCGGTGGGTTTGTAGACGTACCTGATGTCAACGATGGTGTCAAGAGCCGTCTCACATTCTCATTGAGCGCTGGTTACATATTCGATGAATTTGGTAACAGACAGCAAGTAGGATTAGATGGTAGCATGAGTGAAGTGTTGGAAAACCTCAGTGAGTTTGACCTCAACACAGAGGAATTTACAGATGTACTATCGGTTGCAGTTTTCAAAGTACGTCAATCAACATTGGAACCAGACACAACCAAACTGGATTATGTAGTGGCAGACAGCGTGATCGGTAGTGTCAATTACTTCCGCGAAAAACATCTCAACACAGGTGGTACAGCTGTTTCGTTCTTCATCGAGAGTGAAGCAGATAACAGCAACAACCTGTACTTCAAGATGAACGAAGGAATGTCAAAAACAGCTGGAAATTGGCTGGACGAAAATGGTTACCCAACTCGGAAAATCAGAGTATTCCCTGCCAAGGACATGAGATATTTCTCCGAGTTGAATGCACTTGAAAAGGTTGACAAAGAGCAAGAGGTCGTGGACTTCAGGGTGTCACAGTCGTTCTTGAACAGAACTGAAGAAAGACAAGATCGTTTGTATATCAAATCCTGGCAAGGCTTACAACGCGACAACAAAGCACAAGTGAAACACGCCAACAACGTGTATCCACACGGTGTTTATCGTCAACAGCTTGCAGAAGCAACCGAAACTGGTAACATTCCAGCAAAGCTCGACAGAATTTTTGAACTAGCTGAAAACACAGATCTGTTCCCGATTGACATTGTATGTGAGGGTGGTTTAGGTACCGTTTATGTTGGATCCAAGGGTGGTCAGCAAGACTGGTTTGATGATGAAGAGTACTTCAACATTGGAGACCATGTCGTGAGCAGCACCGGATTGAGCGGAAGCGGTTTGTACAACACCAAGATCATGGATGACATCGAGAGATCAGAATTGTCATATACATCACATTACGATGCTATATTCGAGAGATTCCGGTCTTTTGCGCAATTTGGTCGTAAGGATTGTATTTACATTGCAGATCCATTGAGATACATATTTGTACAAGGCAGGAACAGCAGAATATTGACCAGCAAAAACAGAGAAGCCGGAGTCACGTTCTCACAACACATTTACTGGCCCATGCGTCACATGATGACTGGTGGTAACAAGAACAGCAGTTACTGTGTAACATACGGTAACTGGGCGTTCACCAACGACAAAGCGTTGAATCGCGGAGTCTGGGTACCATGTAGTGGTTATGTAGCACAAGCGATGGCCAACACTGACAACAACTTCGCTCCATGGATAGCACCAGCTGGTTTCACCAAAGGAACGTTGTCTGGATTGACAGATCTGGCTTACTACCCGAAACAAAAAGAACGGGATCAATTGTACAAGTTGGGCATCAACCCAATCACACAGTTCCCCAACGAAGGATTCGCGATATTTGGTCAGAAAACCATGCAATCCAAGCCCAGTGCTTTCGACAGGATCAATGTACGTCGTACGTTCTTGTACTTACAAAAAGCGGTTTCGAATTCAGTCAAGTTCTTCGTATTTGAACCAAACACGCTGTTCACTCGGACACAATTGGTCAATGTTATACGGCCCATATTCGAAGAGGTAAAGAATACACAAGGATTATACGATTACCTGATAGTATGTGATGATAGAAACAACAGTGCGGATGTTATTGATAACAACGAGCTGGTAGTTGATATCTACATCAAACCTACTAGGGCAGCAGAGTTCATATTATGTAACTTTTATGCAACTAGAACAGGTCAAGACTTCAGCGAATTGGTATCGTAAGACTAAGTAATTAAGGAGAAACAAATTTATGCCAGACGTAAGACAAACAATATCAGACTTCTACAGAGTAGCGCAAGAGAGAGATTTCAGCCGCGACTTCCAATTTAGAGTACTTAACATACAAAATGACGACGGTAGTGTAGCTATCACCGAAGATGATCTTGTGTATGCCAAGGGAGGTTCAATTCCCGGCAGGACCATCAATGTGACAGATGTACCATACATGGGACTCAATTTTAAAGTTCCTGGGGCAGCCACATACTCTGGTGAATATGCATTAACATTCTATAGTGACAGAGTGGATAATCTACGAAACCTGTTGCTCAATTGGACCAGGGACACATTTGATGATGCCACAAGCACCGGTAATTACTTCATTGCTCGTGAAACATCTGTTGTGGATCTCGTGCAACTTGATACACAGTTGAACAGAGTCACACAGTTCACACTTGTAGGTGCATTTCCAACTAGTGTCGGTGATGTAGAGTACAATCCAGCCGGAACAGGTGCTCCTGTGGAGTTCCAAGTGACAATGGGTTATCACTACATCAGAAGTCAAAAATTTCAATAAACACAACCAAATCACACTAATCAAGCCGCTTTCGAGCGGCTTTTTTTTGTATGTACATTAAATAATATTATATATGTTTGATGATTTACGTAGAGTTGGTGAGAAGATAGATGATGTTTTAGGGTCAAACATCTTTCCATTCAATCAACCTTTCAGTTACACAGAGAATTTTCTACAGAATTTAGAAAAGTGGGAATTCGCTGTACCTAACAAATTCATGTGGTTGGTGAACATCGAAGCAGCTGCAACACAATCATCAGATGTATCGTTCACACAAACACACCCGATACCTAGATTCATAAATGCAGCAGCCATGCATGCACACGAACCAGGTGACAATGGTCAACATGCCGGCCGGATCGATCAACCAGGTGCCAAGACACCAGGATGGGACATCGATCAGGGCAAGGGAGAGATAACAAAGGATGCGTACATGCGAACCGGGCAAGGACATGGATGTATATTGGCGCAAGGTGTTGTATTACCGGGAGAGCGTTACGAGATAAACGATTTAGCGATAGACAATAACATGGGTTTCTTGCCCGGTAAAATAGGGGGCAATCGTATGGGAACCCAGCCTCTCACAGTGCAATGGCGTGAGACTAATCGTAGTTTTGTGGATCTGGTGATTCGCCCATGGTTGATGTTAGCATCACATGCTGGTCTGGTGGCTCGTCCTGGGAATGACGGTCGTAATGTTAAGGCAAATATAAGTGTGGTACAACTCGCTAAAACATTACAATATGTACCAACTGTGCAACGAAAAATATGGAGATTTTACAACTGTGTACCGACTAGTATCGACTCAAAAGAATTGACATATCAAGACGGTGACGGTGCTAACTTCGATATATACACAACAGAATGGCACTACACACACTACACTATAGAATCATTACCACATATAGACATGAACAAATACTTGAATGAACAAGGATTCAAAAAGTTTGTCAAGGAGATGGCTGTTAAACTGTTAAACAAAAGCAGTGCCTTTCGTAAATTGCAGAAAAAATTGAAAAAAGTTGAAGAATTTGTTGACAAAGCTGCCAAAGTCAAGAAGAAAATAGAAAAATACACCCGATTCTTTGACAAAGGTCAAAGTTTCTTGCGTCCAGGTGCTTCCCAAGCAATGTTGGGTAGGTCCGCCACCGGTCAATTTTTAAGCAACCGGAACAACGACAGCAACAATTCAACGTTTGGTTAATATATGGATTTTACATTCAAAATATATCTTCCAACTCTGGAGAGATATAGTAGGTACAGGCAAATCACAAATGATATGTATATGACACTAGTAAAATATATACAAAACAGTGATGATGAGTATATACTCAAGTGTTTTGATGAGATAACACACACAAATGTGATAGATCAAACCGATCCTGTCAAGTTGTCCAAAGTGGATATGTTTTGTGTGCTGCTGAACTTGAGAATTTTGTGTGTTTCAGATCAAATGGACATTTTATACACAGTGGGTGAAGGTGAAGACCGGGTTGACCAGAAAATCAAATTGAATTTGTATGATGTGTTGGACAAAGTGACAAATTACAACATTGTGTACAACAAAGTATACACCATTTCAGATGAATGTAAGTTGAAATTGAGACCCCCAACAAACATCATGCTCAAAGATGACAAGGATGTGTTCAATTCTGTTGTAGATACATTGTATCTGTTTGACAAACAGTATGACATAAGCGGTATGACAAGCGACCAGCTGGAGATAATACTAGACTCATTACCCACAAAGATACTCACAACTATTGTCAACTACATCAAAAGAATCGACAGTAAATACAGGATCGAGGTGTTTGATATACAGACCGCCATGGCAGCTGCTGGTAAAACAGCCACCACCCCGGAAAAATATCAATTGAAAATGTTTGACAACAGTTTTTTCGAATTTCTCAAATTGTGCTACAGTGACAATCTACAGAATCTGTACTACACACGGTACGTGCTGGTGAAGCACTTGGGATACACAATGGAATCACTGGAAAACCTCACACCTCAAGACTTGACAACATATATCTCCATGTACAAAAAAGAGTTAGAGGACGAGCGCAAGTCCATGGAAAAATCGTCAAGTCCTCAAGGATCCATATCACTACCCACTCCAAATCTTGTGGATTAACCGTTGATTTCTCATATACAAACATTAAATATGTGATATGGTAACAAATGATGATTTTAACAACCTGTTGAATGACATCACGCGACTGAACGAGAGTGACGGTCATGAATTGTGGGTATTGTCTCAGAATCGTATGGTTAAATTTTCACCCATCACTGTGAAACAACAAAAATCATTACTCACATCTGGTATGACCGTGAGAATCAAAAACACAGCGTTTTTGAACTGCGTGAATGACATACTAATCACCAATTGTCGAGAGGATATAGATATAAAAATAATAGACAGATCGCTACTAGCATTGCAGCTACGATCTCTAGCAATATCTAAAGAATTACCATTGTATATTGATGACAACGAGTACACAGTGGATATAGACGAACATATCAAGAGCATACAAAACGTGACAGTCCCGGATAGCTTGCAACATTTCAACGTCAACACTGGACCGGTCACAATAACATGTCAGTTACCAAGTCTATCAAGTGACACACGGATGAATGACATGTTGATTGAGATAGTAGGTGCAGATGAGAATGTGGACATCACACAATCAATTGGTGATATATATGTGAATGAGTTGCTGAAGTATATAAAGCATGTGAATTTTACACGTGATGGAGATCAACCGGATCTGTCTGTTAAATTTGATGAGGACTTGACCGGAAAGCAAATGTTGAGAGTGTTCGAGCAGCTACCAATGAGCATCTGCACCGAAATAACACAAAAGATATCTGAGCTGCGGTTGATCGAGGAAAGATCACTGTCTAATGCGAGCATCGACAACAAACCAATACCAGTAGACGCCAATATATTTACCACCGAATAAACACGTCAACGCCATAAATAATTATGGCCATGGAACCGGTAGTTGATGAGTTAATAGAATCTCTTGCGTCATTCCGCAAGAAACTTGAGGAAACACCTGTGGGTGAAGCTACAGATAGTAATGTGAACATGTTTGACACATCCGAGCGTGACAAAATGCGTGAGAACAATCAGGATTTTGTCGATAGGTTCAAGAAGACATTTGACAAGACACCATTGAGTGTGGAGAGTAAAAAATCCGAGGATAAACCACAACCGGAAAAGAAGATAACATTAACCACAACAAAGAGTGGTGAAGTTGATCAACGTACCAAAGAGTATAAGCAATTGTTTGAACAGATAAAAACTAAAATAGATAATAATAATGTAAAAACAAATGATGCTCAATCAAACAAACAATTTTTAGATGTAGTCAAAACATACACATCAGATAACACCAAGATAATTGAATCAACATTGTCTCAAATGCCTAAATTGATAGGAGACAGCATGACAGACAACCTGCTGGCTCACCTGGAGTTGATGCAGGAGACCATACAGAACAAGATACCTGCAGCAGATCAAAACACCAACATCAACAACAACATGTCCAAGTTGATAAGTGATGTGCGTTCGGTTGATCCGGAGAGCAAGCCAAAAACGCGTGCTAAAAATGACCAAGATGGAGATGGACTTCGAGAGATCAAGCAAAAGATTGTACAAACAAAAATCTCAGAATTCGACCCCAAAGCCGCAGAGCAATTAGCAAAATATCTTTCTGCAGGCACTGTGGACGGTCTGAAAAACTCTGGTATCATGCAACAATTGAGCAAGCTCAGGGGCGGTAGTGGAGGTGATGATAGTGGGTTCGGTATATCCAGTATAGCGTTGTTAGGATTGTTCTTGGGATTGGTCAAGCTGTTCGGCATGCCACTGGACTCGCTGACCAGTTCAGCAACACTACTATCAAAACTGGCGCTCGGGAGCTACAAAGGTGCTGTGACTGGTGTGAAGAACGCTTATAACAAACTCAAAGGTAAAATCACCGGTAAACCAACAACAACACCAAAAACAACACCCAAACCAACAACACCCAAAACAACACCCAAACCAACAACACCCAAACCAGCACCCAAACCAGCACCCAAGAGTACAGGGACTGTACCTGATACAAAACCCAAAACAACCACCACAGCACCAGAGCCAGAACCCAAACCTAAACCTAAAACCCAACCCAATTCTACATTGCGTAGAGATGGTACTGGGATGGGCAAGGCCAAACCATCTCCAACTCCAGCCACATCAAAACCCGGACCTGTGAAATTTGGCCAAGGTGGAGACAATATCATAAAATCACCGCTCGACAAGGTAGTGACTGAGACTACTCAAGAGCTGGGTGAACAAACAAGCAAGACATTGACAACTGTCTCCAAAGAGGCTGAAGAACTAGCCGCTAAAAAAGTTAGTCAAGAGGTGACCAAGGGCGGTACCAAGATTGTGAACGAAGGAGTAGAGTCCGCGATGAAAGCCGGTGCTGCCAAGGGTGCAGTGAAGGGTTTGTCCATCGGCGCGAAAGCGCTACCTCTTGTAGGAGCATCAATTTCCGGTTACTCTGCAGTGAAGCGATTTGAGGATGGTGACTACTTCGGAAGCTCACTGGATGCAATGTCTGCGATAGCCAACGCCTCTGGGCCATTCACTTTGGGTATAGGCACCGCCCTTGCTCTAGCGATTGATGCTGGACATATCTATCTGGACATGTCGAATGATGGTAACAAGATAAAGAATTACATCAACCGATTGGGTGCTGACACTGAAGAGATGAAATCATTTGCTGAAGGGGTGGCCAAACGTACAGCTGAATTGAGAAGAGAACTAGACATTGTGGTACCCAATCTCAAAAACGCGGAAGATGTATTGTCAGCCGCGAACAAAGCGGCTGATGCTGCTGGTGGTAATGAGTATGAGGATCGTACCGAAGATTTACGTGATGATTTGTTGGACAACATCAAAAAACATGGCGGTGATGTTGATGCGATATACAAAAACCTGTCTAGTGAGAGCAAGATCGCCATGGCGCATCTTGAAGATAACATGAACACTGATTACAAGCAGATCATCGGCAATCTTTTGCAAAAGAAAAAATCAATATCTTACAAATCATCAGCATCTGTGGGTTCTGGTTTTTCGTACACACCACCAGAGACTAGATACAGGTTGAACACAAACGAAGGTGAGGAACTGTTCGAAGCAGCCAACGCTTTGGGTGTACAATCAGCAGGAGTGCAACTGGCAGAAGAGCGAAAAACAGCAGCCATGCTTGAATTGTCCAAGCAATTCGAATCACAAGGTGGTGTCAATTTGGGTGGTCAAGATTTGAAAATCGAAAACGGCACAATACAGGGTGCTTTAGATCCTGAAGCAATGAAAGAGTTGAAACGGTTACGTGAGTCAGACAGAGAAGCGGATCGTTGGTTTTTAGAATCACTGGAAGAGTTGGGTATCAAATCAACAGAAAAGCGTACAAAACGATTGGCTGGTGAAGCGTTGAATGAGCAAATTAAAAGTGTCACCGGTGTGGACATGCTCAAGCAAGCTGAAGAAACACAACAAGCCAGAGAGCGAGCGATGAAATTGCGTGAAGGAGTGGTGACTGATATACAAATAACAGACGAGATCGACCCAGCAACAGGTAAATCAATTGTGACGAGCACTAAAACTTTACCAGAGAGACACAAAAAAGAGTTAACCCGGTTGATGGACCGGTATGGTGCGTCTGACACAAACGAACTGTTGAAGAACATGGACGACATGGCACAACAACCTGGATATAAAGGAACAGTGGACAGTGATAAAAAATCTTTCATGGACCTGCAGGTGGCCGCTGGTGATGATATCGAGGGTTACATGGCCACAGGGCAGGGTCTCACACTAGAGGCTATGGCTGGAGCCGCTCAGGCCATGCAAGTGTTGGATGAAAACATGGCTGAAATAAAATCACAAGGAGCTGCTGAATCGAAACCAACACCAGAAACCCAACCTAATAATCTAAACGTGTCGCCAGAGTTGAGATTGGACCTGACTGGAGCTGAAGGTAGTGAGTGGAATAAGCAGTTACAAGCCACACCACCACCAGCTGAAGATCTTAACCGCGCGAATCTGGACATCAAAAAAGCCGCGACAAAGAGCGAAACAGACAGAATGGATAAGATGATAAAGCAAAACAACGAAAAGAGTGATCAAAACCACAAAGAGACCTTGCAGCAGTTACAATTGTGGATTAACACCAATGTTAAAGACAAATCAAGTGAAAGTAAAGCAAACGCTGTACTTAACAACTCGAGCACCAGTGTAACTAATATTAACACAACAGAAACCACACTACAGGGATCCCGTGGAAAATACAGAGACGTGACAGATCCAATGTTAGGTAACTAAATATTAACATGGCCAAAATAGGTAAAAAGGATTCAGATGTGTACAGTGTTGATATCGCTGGATCGCTAAATCGTGACGATGGAACTGGTGTGGACTTCAACGCCATGCCCACAAATGCTCAATTTTACTGGAAGATGATGCCACCCAACCGGGCAATATTCAGTGGTGGTGGCAAAAATCCGAATCAAGCCATGGCCGGTTTTGGTCCGGCCCCGAGATTACAACCAAGCAATGCCACCACTGGTACATCATTTGGAAGCATGATGGCGGATCACGGTCTGCAGAGCGGTGGGTTCAGCGGATCGTATGACAAGCCGTCAACAATAGTCAACGTGAGAGACATGCATCACTGGACAGAGTCACCAATTTCATCAAGAAGAGAGGTGCCTGTGTTGAATCTAAAAGAGTATCGAATCACTGGTAACGCCATGTTGAATCAAATGATACAAAACCTGGGTGCTGCTGTAGGTTCCGGCATGCAAGTGTGGGAGATGGCCAGTGAAGTATTAGCGGAAGCAAAAGAAGGTGGTTTGGGTGCTGTGATGGAAGCATTGAAAAAGAGATTTCAAGGACAGGTCGGTGGAGGAGATCCAACTGCTGTACAATCATTTGGTGGTGGGTCTAGTGGTAGTGCTGATCCTATGAACCCATACAGTGCACTGTACACAACACAACGCACCGGTTTCACATACATACTACCCTACATGTCAGACACATGGGCTGAAACCAATTCTAGTTTTGGAGGAGAAGGACATCAAACATCCGGATTCACTGCCGGTATTTCCAAAATGTTGCAAGGCATCACATCAGATATACAAAATTTAGGGTTAGGCATGCTGACACCTGGAGTGTTTTCAGAACAGTCACAATTTTTCAACTTCTCCGGGAGAGAGAGACAATACACGGTCAAATTTCCGTTGTTCAACACAAAATCATATGCAGAAGTGATCCGCAACTGGCAGTTTTTGTTTTTGTTGCAATACCAATGTTTACCCAACCGGGTCAACAAGGTGGCGATTGACCCGCCTTGTATTTATGAAGCGTATATACCTGGTGTGTGGTACAGCAAATACACCGCGTTGTCCAACCTCAAGATAGACTTCAAAGGAGCTCGTCGAGAGATGGAGATACCAATAACTTTTCTAGATTTGGCTGACACCAGCGCCGGCTCACAAGGTGGTTCAGGTAAATGGTTACAGCAAATGAGAAAGATAATCACAATAATCCCGGATGCATATGAAGTGACCATCACGTTGAGTGAATTGTTTGGTGACTCACAGAACTCCAAATATCAGTTGATGAGAGAATCAATGAATCAAAAAATACAGACAGGTAGTGTACCATTGACTTGATGGAAGAACCAACAAAATACAACAAATACGAGGTCCAATCGCTCCTCAAATTAGATTCCAAGAGTGAATTCAAACTGGAACGCATTTTCAATGTGTACAAGCAGCACGGTGGTAAATATTTTTATTATGACCTATTAAACACGATAAACTTCTCTGGAGAAGTGGACAATGATGCTTACGAGACATACTACACACAGGCTGACGAGCCGTGGACCACCATGTCTTATAAATTCTATCAACGTATCGACTTGTGGTGGATGATAGCGTGTCTCAACAAGATAGATGACACCTTCACGCCATTACCAGCTGGTTACAAGCTGATGATACCCAAATCAGAGGTGATCAGAACCATAATAGATGAAATTAAACTAACAAGATGAACAAAACAGTTGAATTTTTTGACAATATTGTCAAGGGTCTCAATATCGATCCTGGTAATCCGCAGTCAATTGAAATGTTTGGAGATCGACGTTTTCATTTCAACGTGTTTTTAATAAATGCAGACGGTGACATGTTCAAAATAGCGCGCACATCCATTGATGAATTGTATATTGTTGATGACATAGCTGATTGGTTCCATTACGGTCATCTGACATTCACCAATCCAAAGGACGTGCTGGAGCGTGGAGTTAAGGCATTCAGTCCGGATGGTAAGGAGATCGCACTAGAGCCATTCCGGTTTCGTAATGATGGTCGAGACTTTGTGTACATTTCGATGGACCCAGCCATGAGTGATGGTAATGATAACACTCCAGTTGAGCCGATGGAGAGTATAGTACATTCCATGCGGTTCTTGTTTGCTGTTTACGGTATGGAGGATGTTGCCGCACCAGATGGGTCGAACAACAAAAAACAAAAATTGTATTTGAGAGATTATCGACTACAAAATCTGTTAGAAAAAAATTTATATTACAGCACAGCCAAGACACCATTGAAATTGGGTCAGAACACCAATGTCGGTACAAATACCAAGCAACAAAACAACAGTGATCGGAGCAAAACCACCGGTGAGGTGATACAGGACATACTTGTGGCATGTCTACAAGAATCAGACACAAAAAATCTCTTCTCTAGAAATTGGGAGTTCGGAGACCAACAAATATTTTACACATCACCAGCAAATCACAAAGCTTTTGATGACTTGAGTTATGTGTTAGACAGACACGTGAGCTCTGAAGAACATAATCATGAACCATGCATTTTTCGATTGCAAAGATATTCGGATCGTTGGGAGCTACTACCTTTGTCTAAGTTTTTTGAAAGATCACATCAAGGCAATCTACCAGGACCATATCAGTCAGAAAAATTCCTACTAACAATGGACTTTGACACTCACGCGGGCGGAGTACCACCCGCGTCTAAAACGTATGATGCTGGTAATGTGATGATAAACTATCATTATCCAGATTTGTCCATCATAAATGACTACACGTTCACCGAGATGAACGGTGCTGATTGTCAATCGATATTGAACAGCACAATAGTGCATCGTTATGATGAAGATGCCAAGACGTTTTATGTTGATTTGGTGGAATCCAACATAAAACATGTACATGATATGTTTCAAGAAAAATATGTGTCACACATGAAAGGTTCTTCTGGAGAAGGTTTCACTGCATGGTTGACGGACACATCTAGAGAGCAAAACAGAAACATAAGTGTTGTGGAAAGCTGGACACCTAACAGTATTTTGAGTTTGAGATCACGTAACAAAAAGTTGATGGCTGGAATGTTGTTAGGTAACGGCATACAGTTCGAGGCAAAAGGACACACATCACGTCGATCCGGGGTGTGGATGTCACTGGACATGGACATGCCGTATGAAGAAACGGCGTATGATAAAAAAGTGCTTGGGCAGTATTTCACTGTACGAACAACTCATCGTATCACATCAACAGAATATAATAACAACATAACTGCTGTGAAACCATATTATTTTGAAGATCCTGGATTCAATAATGGTGATATATTTTTCAAAGAAACAGAAAAACTATTTGAATCAAAATGACAATGCAAACACTAGATCCGTTTTATGTTGATGTCAACATAGCAACTTCAGCAGAGTTTCAAGCCCGCTTGACCGATTATGTTGACTTGGTGACTTCATTCCCGGACGAGACAGCAATATGTAACATTTACAGACACACTGATGCGCATAGTGATCCCATAACAAGCAAAATAGAATTTTTCAAAAACTTTGCTACTGGAAATTTAAATTTACAAACACCAGATGGTGGTAAGCCAGAATTATTGGAGCGAAAAGAACTGATTAACAAAAATTACAGAGATCAACTAGAGCACGACGAACAACCCATCACAGACAAGGGTGGTACATATGATAATTTTGAGGCAAGTGGTGGTTCTGTATCAGTGGAGAAAAAAATTATTGAACGCAAATGGGTACCGGAGAGTGACAATGCAGATGAAATCACTGGTAATGGTAAATGGGAGAATGAAGAAACCACCAAAAGGTTGGCACGTACAGTTACCGAGCCATTGGACATACAAAAGAGAGAATTGGATGTGAGTGAAACATACGATCCAACCACCGCCGGGAAATGGTTTCTGTCTTGCTGGCTGGAGAAATTCCGAACAGCTCACCCAGTGGTTCAACGTGATGTGAAAGCCGCATTGGGTGGCAACAACATGTTCTTTCGTGATTTTAGTGAGAGTATAGGTCAACTTAAAAATGTGATGAACTATTGGGACACATCAACACTACCCATGTGGGATACAGATGTGGACGCGCTCGGTGAACAATATTCCACTCCTAACACGGTGTCACCGGTAGCCAATTATATTGTGAAATCGGAGGCCAAGGTAATGAACATGCATCTAGCTAGACAGACCAACCGAGTGTTCAGATCAAATCTACAAGGTATGATTGATGATGCTTATTATGATGGTGTCAAGCAATTCGCCCCAGGAGTCCCCAATCAAATGCCTGCTCATGGTTCCAATTTTGTAGTGGATTCCAGTCACGCTAATCTGATGACAGGAATGATTGGCACAATAATATCGATAGTACAAGCACACACATTGGTGTTGTATGGTGTGCTTGACATGTTGAGCAATCGTGAAAATTACATGCAATCACAAGTACCAAAACAAATTCTCACCAAAGTTGAAGAGTTTACAGTTGCAGTCGATCTGTTGAAAAACCGAATCAAGTTGTACAACATGCCAGACACTGCTAGTACACCGAACACATTGTTTGGTAAAGCCACAGCTTACAACACCAACATGAGAAATGATGAGATTTTAATGTCTGACAAGGCCGCAAAAGAAAAGAAACAAGCTGAAGAGTCATCCGGCAGGTCCCTCGGAGACTTTTTCAATTAATCTTCTTCTAGTAAATCGGCCGGTTCTGTTTCTATAATATCACCTTTGTTGATAAGCTCTTTGAAGATCTCTTCTCTAGTGAAAGTGATTTTTTTGTCGTCATTTTTGGCCAGTTGTTGTTTGGCTTGTATATCCATTGTTTTGATAGCCACTTGTGTGTTGGACTTCTGTTGTTGTAATAACAATTTGTTGAGTGCCTCAATGGCACCAGTGCTTGCTTTGTATAGTTCAGCGAGAGAGTGTACATCTTCTGGTTCTGGAGCGTTTGTCACGTATTGTTTTATGTCATCTATGGTGTCCATGCTGTCTCTTATCAACTTACCGGCACTGTTCAGGATGAATTGCTCCAGATCTTCTTTGGGTAGATTGAATTGTTCGGCTGGTGGCTTTTTTGCTACTGTGGTAACATCTTTGAGCTGATCAATCAGTGTTTTAATATCATCATCCTCTTCTGGCATGTAAATATTTATGTTATGTAGTTGATAATCCAACTTGTTGATGTTATAATAGTGTTATGATAACAGTAGAAGTACAAGGCCATGGCAAATTTGTCATACATGCTGATAAGTTGAATGAGTTGCTGATGTGGTTACGAAACAATTCCATGCCAGTCGAAGCTAATATTAGACCACTAAACGAGGATGATACATTGTTGAACGGATGAAGATCAAACTGATAAAGACACATGAAGATGCTGTGCTACCCACAGCAAATAACAAGGAGCCTGGTACAGGTGACACCGGATTTGATTTAGTAGCAGTCGAATCCGCAACAATCCAACATCGCGATTCTGTTGTGGTGCCTGTAGGCTTGACAGTGGCGGATATAACACCGGGCTTTTGGTTCAGAATTGAGCCTAGAAGTGGTTTAGGGTTCAAACACAACATTCAACCACATTTGGGTGTTATTGACAATGGTTATCGTGGCGATCTAGGTGTAAAGCTGTATAACTTTGGAGAGAATACGTACACAGTGAATAAAGGTGATAAGATCGCACAGTTGGTTGTGTATCCGTTGTTACAACCTGTATTCGAGTTTACAGATACGGTGACTGAGTCGAAGCGTGGTGAAAAAGGTTTCGGGTCATCAGACACGTCACCTGATACTCCAGATTGTACTAGTGATGTTTGAGAATTTATGGGTTGAGAAGTATCGTCCTCAGGTATTGGATGAGATGGTATTGTCAGACAAAAACAAATCTGTGTTTAACAAATTTAAACAACAAGAAGGTATACCCAATCTGCTATTTGCTGGTCCTGCTGGTATAGGTAAAACAAGTCTAGCAAAAATATTATGCAATAATATTTTACAATGTCAATACCTGTACATAAATGCGAGTGATGAGAATGGTATCGACACCATCCGATCAAAAGTTACCAATTTTTCTAGAACAAAGAGTTTCGATGGTAAAATAAAATGTATAATTTTAGATGAAACTGATGGATTGACTGTAGACGCTCAACGAGCATTGAGAAACACAATGGAAGAGCATGCAGCCATCACGAGATTCATCTTAACTGCAAATTACAATCACCGAGTGATACCACCATTACAAAGCCGGTGTCAATCATTCGACTTGACCCCACCAGTTGATCGCTGTGTTGATAGAGTGATGCACATACTGTCAACTGAAAATATTAAATTGGCAGACAAGGACAAATTGCACAAATTTGTTAAAACGTGTTACCCTGATTTGCGTAAATGTATAAATGAAATACAGAAAAATATAATTGACGGGGAACTACAATTAGATAATCTGATCAAAGTCAAGGATGCTTTTGTAGAAGCATTGTACAAGATAACAACTCAAGGGTTGTCACTAAAGGCACGTAAAAAGGTTATTGAGAACGAGCATGTGTTTGGTGGTGACTACACAGAGTTGCTACGCGCAATGTTCAATTACATACACGATGAGCATACGATAGATGATGTGACCAAAGCTGAGCAGTTAGTCATGGTATCAGAACACATGTACAGAGCTGCGTTCGTGATGGACCCGGAGATCAATTTTTACACTTGCTTGCTAAATCTATCAAAAAAATGAACGTATTCGGCTCCAACATCTAGACAAAAACGTGCAAATACAAAATTTGTCACAACATTTAGGTTGTTGCTCGACTGATTTTTTACTAGCAGGTTTTTTAGTTGCTGGTTTTTTAGTTGTGTTTTTCCGAGGCCTACCTCTACGAGGTTTTGATTTTGTAGGTTTATCTGTCATTAACTTAAATATTGTGATGTGTAACTCACTGCCGCAGTCGCTCCTGGGAGTGTTGTGTTATCTTTGGGTAAGTTGTGGGCCTCTGGAGATCCAACTGGTGTAAAATCAGATGTTTCTGTGTCTTGTAATGTAATCTCTTCTGGTTTGACGTTCACGTTGTCTTGTCTTCTGAGAGAATCTGGAATCTCCGGTGGTGCACCATTTGTGTCTAACATTTCCACAATTTCTTGTGGTACGGTAATGAAATTACCATTGTAGAACCCTGGTGCTGTTTCTTGAGTTACGTCTAGATGAAAATTATCCACCCCTGATGCTTGATCAATGCTAGAATTGACTGAGGGTCTCAACGCCTTGACACTACTAACTCTCAAGACGAGATCAGAACCAGCCAGTTCTTTGATTTTCTCAATTACTTGTGCTGGTGCTTTTTTAGACCACTCGTCAGACTCCCAACCTTCTTTAAATTTAATCACATCACCAGTCAGAAAACCTCCTCCGCTGAATCTGTTGAAGTTACTCTCAAATATTGTGTCGAATTTACTTTGCATCCTAATTATTTATTATAATAAGGAGATTTTCCACGCGTATTCAGTATCTATGGATAAATAATTAGGTAATGTCGATTAATATAACAAGCTTGCAAGCGCGTTCCACAGAGCAGACAGAGTCACGATTCAAATACAAAGATATTGTGTTCGATTTAGTTGAAGATGAGCGGCCAAACACTGATTCACTGTATAGTAAGGTAACAAATACAGATATAAGATACACTATAGATGAGGGTGCGATCATGAACAGCATAAAAAATATATTCACCACCAAACCAGGTGAAAAGTTGCTCAACCCCACGTTCGGTTTAGATTTATCTAGATGGTTGTTTGAACCTATTGATGAATTCAGGGCTCAAGAGATTGGCGAAACAATATATTCCGGAATCGAGAGATATGAACCACGTGTTACATTGAAAAATGTTACAGTATTAACCGACCCAGAGAATAATGCTTATAGAATAACCATGGCAATATTGATACCTAAATTAAATATTAATACAAACCTGGATGCGGTGCTGAACTCTCCAGGATTTGATTTTATAACAAGAACAAAGGATTAAAATGGCAGAACAAGACATAACAGAGTATACATTACCGGAATCCGCGTACATGACGTTTGATGCGGAGAGTCTCAAATCCATGATATTGCAACGAATGCAGGATCAGGGAATGTTCACAGACCAGATATACGAGGGTAGTAACCTATCTTCATTTATAGATATCATAGCATACAGTTATCATGTGTTGATGTTTTATTTGAACCGGACATCTAGTGAGAGTGTTTTCACACAGACAACATTGTATGAGAACATGAACCGAATTGTCAAGCTGTTGAACTACAGTCCATTGGGGTACCAGACAAGCGCGCTCACGTTCAGAACATTTGCAACCGAAGAATTGCTACCAGGATCGTACACGATACCTAGATACACATTTATAAACAGCAATGGTATTGTGTATTCCACAGACACTGATATATCATTTACAAAAACAACAACTTCAACTGAACAAATAGATGTGATAGGCTCAAGCTATCTGTTATACCAAGGCAAGTGGGTTGAAAACGCGGCTATCAAAGCGATTGGTAACCCATTTGAGGTGGTGTTGTTGAACCCTGGTGCAGACACAAAAATCTCACACTTTCATGTACATGTGTATGTAAAAGAGGTCACCACCGGTAAATACCACCAGTTCACCGAGACACAATCCATGTATTTACACGGTCCAGAGGATCTTGTGTTCGAGAAACGCTTGAATGAAAATATGGCATACGAGTTGAAGTTTGGTAACAACATCAACGGCAAAAGACTGACCGCTGGAGACGAGATACAGATATATTATATACAATCAGCTGGTGAAGAGGGTGTTGTTGGTCCAAACTTTCTGGATGACACAAAATTGACATTGTACGGTACAACAAAGTTCACACAAATAAAGAATGATGTACGAGCACAGAACATAAGATATATCACATTTGACAACCTGGAAGCACTGTACATGTCGAACAATGCTGGATCAACTGCACCACAAGACCGTGAGAGTGTTGATCAAATCCGAGAAAAAGCCCCGGTACATTTTGCTAGCAGGGATCGGTTAGTGACTTTGACAGACTATGAATCATTCATGTCCAGGAACTATAACAAAATACTCTCATCTACTCATGTTGTTGACAATCAAACATTTTTGGATGGTCACTTCCGATACATGTTAGAGGATGTAGGTATAGACAACCCTAATCTCGAGAGCAGAATAATGTTCAATCACCTGGACGTTGCATCATCCAACACATTCAACAACATTTATGTATACAGTGTACCCAACGTGTCTCAAAACACATCAGTTCAACCCATGACAAATTTTCTGGGGAACGCTCAAAAAACAATCATTCTCAACAACATGAATCAGCAAAAGATGGTGTCACATGAAATAATAATGATGGATCCGGTGTATGTTGCGGTAAATATAGCCACAAGAGGAGCAGGTGAAGTAGAGGACCCAGTGCTTTCTGATAGCACCGTGCTCCAAGTGAAGAGAGCACCTAGTGTGTTGAGAGATGATGACGCAATCAAAGACGAGCTGGTCAATATTTTCAACAATTACTTCAGCTCTACAAATGCCGAGCTCGGACAAGCCATAAGCACCGCAGATTTGAGCGTCGAGATGCTGGCGGTCGCTGGTGTTGAGCAGATCTCAACTGTACGTACAGACACCGGGCAATCCACACCAGGTTTGAGCTTGGTTATTTGGAACCCGGTGTATGTGTCTGACACCACCATCACCACACAAAATGTCAAGTTACCATACTTTAAATACCCGTATGTGCATGATGCATTCAATCTGTACAACAAGATTGAAATAGTAGCATAACATGGCAACGTACGAACAACTGGCTGGAACAAGCTTCAACGATGTTGTTGTACCATTTTTATCTGAAAATGGTTTAGGCGAAGAAGACACGTGCACTCAGATACTCACAGGTTACACATTAGGTGTCACACCATTCACCTTCACTGCTGATATATCCGCTTTAGAGTCAACATATCTAGGTCCAAGTTTGAGCCGGTTGATCTGGGACATGGGAGATGGATCCACCATGACTGGAGTGAGTGTTACCAAACAATACATGTATCCTGGTACATATCAGATAACGACTATATTCACAGATCAAAACGGTAAAACTCACAAAAACTTACTCACACAGACAATTAAGGTATACAATTATATACCAGATTCACTGGTGTGGTACACTCCAGGTATTGCAGATCCCATGGGCGGAAAACCAGAACGTGTGTTGACTGGTCAACCAAGTGAAGATTTAACTATATACAGATACAACAGCTGGCAATCATGGGCGACTGTGTCTGGTGACGGTGGTTATTACATCAACCTGTATGCACAAGGTAGTAAATCTCGTCCGTTGACACAAGACCAGTATTGGAAAAACCCAGACACTCATTTTATACCCAGTTGGCGTTTTGTAGAGAATAAAGACAGCACAGTGCCGGTTGAACGTGTACAAACAGACGACAACGAATACATTTATGTAAAGAATGAAAATGGAGTTGTTGTCCGGACTGATCCATCAGACAGCTCTGCATTTTTTGCTGGTACATCTGGACTAAAAACTGTCAATTACATAGATGACAACTCCAACAGATTGACCAGCGCTAGGACTAATGAGAAAACCGGGAGCAGTCGAGCCGTGTATGACAACACCAATGTGTCTAGTGATGCCGAATTTGATTTGCTAGGCAAAACTGATGAGAACAAAGACATTATACTGTTCGCTTCATTTGATACCAGCAAATTCCCAGGCACGGTGTATGATCATGAACTGGACAAATACGAAAACTTTAAGAAAGAATATTTTCAGATATATGAAACACAAAAGGTTGGCTTGCCCATGCAAGTCAAATTGGAAACTCCTAGATATCTAGATATAACAGCAAACGGTCTCAAAGAGTTCCCTATTAGTGACAAGAAATACCTAGGATCACCTTTTGCAATTGCGGTGAGAACGCATGGTGATGATGCAGTGGTGTGTACGGACGATTTGGTGCCGCTGAGCTCCAGATGGTCAGCTAGCTCCACAGCCTTTTCAGCAAACGACATAACAACTGATTTGATAACACAACAAGCGTATGTAACTACATATTTGAGTGGAGCCGGTACCACGTTTGAACGTATCACAGAGCCGTTCAAATCTGAAATAGACTTTAAAACATGGGATGTTGGTATGGTGAAAGCTAACAACGTATACAACAGTCACGTAATAATATTGTTGTCTGATTACAATGGCGCTTCTCCATCACAATACAATGAACCCAACGGAAAAAAGGTCACGTTGCTGTTGACAGAGTTGATTGAATCACAACAGAACTTGTTGAGGGATGCTGATCGAATTGATGTTGAATGGAATGTTGATAGTGATGCCCCACCCAGGATGTGGAAGACCAAAGCCGGGTTAGAGTATTATGGGTACATATCACCACAATCTAGATACAAGCCAGGTGATGCGATAGACATGACATTGCTAGAGGTCAAGGAATCATTTGACACGCCCGGATCGTATTTGACATTTGTTGATCTGGATGCTCCATGGGAGGTTGTTAGCAAGAACAACAAGTATAGACTGGTAACTGAAACATTAATAGACCCGCCTACATACTTCAACAACGAGGTGTTGTATTATTATCTTGCTAACCCATCAAACGACACAGTAACACAGGTGAAACCAGTGTATTACCGTGAGTATTCATATGGACCTAACGGATACACACAGACATACACACCACCAGTGACAACAATTTCTCCAGGTAACAGTGGCATGTACGGTTTTGCCACAGATCCAGAGGGTGGTACTATAACAGTTGATAGTGACACAGACAAAGTCATTAGATTTTACAGAAATTTAGGAACACAGGCAGAATATCACATCAAAGACTTGTTTCCACAAGAGGTACAAGCGCAGCATTTCCCGGGAGATCCTGATGCATATGGGTATAGTCCCAGTTGTGTGAGTTTGGACAAGAATTTAGATTATTGGATCACTTTATATGACACGGTATCCACAGTGAAGGTAGATGGTATTACCAATAAAATAATAGCATGCGCGGTACCTGATGAAGTGAACCCACTGGTTGATAGCCGTACTACTGACCCGTCGGATATGTGGTCAGCAGACGCTGAGTATAGACTAAACACCGTGAATGGTCGTCCTGGTGAGTATGGTGAGCAACTGATCAACCCCACGTATGTTGAGACTTGTAAAAATAATGATATCATTGTGACATACACCAACACATTGTGTAGTTTTGTTGTCAGATTTGACCCCACCGGGAGAGTCAAGCACAAATATGAATTGCCGGGTGAGGACAGGTATTTCCCTGGTGATATTTGCGTTGATGTAAATGACCACGCCTGGGTTGTGGTGGAATCTACTGGTTTGAGTGTAGATGGTTCAGTTGATATGAATCCAATACGCAGTGAACTGCATGAGCTAGATGAAGAGTTCGAAGTTATAACAATCATAGACAGTGTGAAGGGTACTGAGTATACAGACATGATGCTACCGGCTCCGCATATGCCGGAAACCGAGGAACTTTCATTCACAATGGATCTGGAATTCAACTGGCAGCGTCAAGAGTATGATGAAGTCGCTTTAATTTTGGAAGATCTTGTATCATATGAACCAAATCCACGATTGACATTTGAAGAGACAAACACTTACATAATAAAAAACAAATTTTGGAATGGCGGTGAACATCAATTTGAATTCCGGAATGTTGTCCGGGATGATGAGGAAAGAAATTTAGACGACCCTGCCACCATGTGGTCTCGAGAAGGTGATTTGATAACACAAGATGAAAATAACATCACTGGTTATGGTACGGACACTCTCACGATCACAATAACAAAAGACACTCCCCCGGTGTTTTTGATGGTGGATGTGTTAAACCCTGGAATTCAATGTGTTATAAATGTTATAAAGAAACCTGTAATCGAGAGAAGATTGGGTGAAACGTTTGATATAATAAACAACATGAGTTTTGTGATCCCGGATAACAATAACAACATCTGGTTCGCGTGGGGCTCCCGATATTGCTCCAGATATCATGTGAGAAACAAAACCATAGACAAGACCATAGGTCTAGGTAGACCTTTTGAGGACAAAAGATATCACCCACTTCGCCCAGAAACATACGATCGTAGAGACAACGCCGGTCGCCGGAGTGCTTTAGAGGCATTATCATTTGACACAGCTAACAATCTGCTGGCAATGAACAATCAGGACAAACGCTTGTATTGTATCAATTCAGATAACATAGCGTTGAGTGCATTCATCAACATAGAGAGTTATCAACAACCACCTGAGGATTTCACATGGATACAATCAATCTGTAGCACCAAACTAGCACAAGAAGATGACTTCATGTTGTATCCTGACTCGTATATGACAAAAGAACAAATACAGGTGTTTTTGCGTAATGTCAACCATGGCGAGAATGTAGCATATATTGATGATACAGCCGGTGAGGGTAATTTAGAGGTCAAGAGTTTACGAGGCAATGCACCAGTGGAGCAAGAGCAATTCACTGGAGAGAACGAGCAACTGGCTCGTGCATATCAATCGTACAAAAACATACTTGACACAAATAACGGCAATGAACTGACTTTTAGAACAAATCATGGTGCAAATCCTGTACAACCA
>Ga0102812_10000770_pt1 | contig 22682 bp, 19 predicted proteins | sample ColrivemetaGS713_FD_79334 | JGI IMG/M metagenome (GOLD analysis project Ga0102812, IMG submission 79334) | Estuarine microbial communities from the Columbia River estuary - Flood tide ETM metaG S.713 | ecosystem: Environmental > Aquatic > Marine > Intertidal zone > Estuary | place: USA...
GGATAAAGCCCGGTATCCCCGTCTGGAAGTCGCGTGGCAAGTTAGCCAAATACGACAAGCGTCGATACAGACGCCGCAACGGGATCGAGATCATGTTGCGGCGCCGAATGGACTGGCGAAGGGGTTGGCGCTCGCTATGAAAGATGCCCGAAGCTCGTGCTCTCCACAATCTCCCTCGCCGCCCCCCTCATGTTCTGGCAATCATAGCCATTGAGTCTGGAGCCGAAATGCTTAGATTACGGTTGCACCAAAGTCACCCATTCCGAGTTGCTTTCTGACGAGCGCACGCAGGCGTCGACGAATCTCATACCTGCGAGGCCATCGGAAACCGTAGGAATAAGGTGAGCCACTGCTTGCCCGGCTTTTCGCGCGGTTATCACATCCGCGATTTCGGAATACAGGTTTGCGAACCCTTCAAGGTAGCCCTCAGGGTGCCCCGGCGGGATGCGCGTGGTGCCGGCCACCGAAGCGTTCATCCCTGCACCGCCGCGCGTGATGATGCGTGTGGGTTGGCCGAACGGCGAGTGGCTCAGATGATTTGGGTTCTCTTGGTGCCATTCCAAGCCTCCAGTTTCGCCATAGATGCGCAGCTTGAGGCCGTTTTCATTGCCGGGGGCTACCTGACTGCACCACAGCATGCCGCGCGCGCCACTAGCATAGCGCAGCATCACATGCGCGTTGTCGTCGACGCGCCTGCCTGGAACGAATTTTTGCAGATCGGCGGCCAAACTCTCTAATGCCAGTCCGCTGACAAAAGCAGCCAGGTTGAACGCATGGGTGCCGATATCACCCGTCGAGCCACCCGCGCCAGATTGCGAAGGGTCGGTGCGCCAGCTCGCCTGTTTATTGGTTTCATCGACGGTCAGCCAGTCCTGTGCGTATTCGACCTGAACCAGTCGGATTTTTCCCAAATCGCCAGCTTCCACCATTTCGCGGGCTTGCCGGATCATCGGGTAGCCCGTGTAATTGTGGGTCAAAAAGAACAGTGCGTCGGATTGCGATACGGCGTCCACGAGCTTGTGCGCATCCTCTAGAGTCGAGGTCAGCGGCTTGTCACAAATCACATGGATGCCACGTCTGAGAAACGCCTGCGCTGCGGGATAGTGAACATGGTTTGGCGTGACGATCGCAACCGCGTCGATCCCATCCGAGCGCGCGGCCTCGGCTGCCGCCATCTCGTCGAAACTGGCGTAGTTTCGATCTGGCGAAAGCCCCAATTCGATGCCCGAAGCGCGTGCTTTTTCCGGGTTCGACGACAACGCACCAGCGACCAGATCGTAGCGCCCATCTAGGCGGGCGGCAATGCGGTGAACGGCGCCGATAAAGGCGTCTTTCCCGCCGCCAACCATTCCCAGCTTTAACCGGTGTCCACTCTGCTGTGCACTTGCATCAATTGGCATATTCAGATCCCCAACATGCGACGGTTGGCAGCGTCATCAGTGCCACCATCAGCGAAATCGTCAAAGGCGCGCTCGGTCACCCGGATGATGTGGTCGGCCACAAATTGCGCGCCTTCACGAGCGCCGTCTTCCGGGTGCTTCAGGCAGCACTCCCATTCAACCACCGCCCAGCCATCAAAATCATTGGCTGCCATCTTCGAGAAAATCGCGCCAAAATCAACCTGTCCATCACCGAGACTGCGGAAGCGGCCCGCGCGGTCAACCCAAGGCTGATACCCGGAATAGACCCCTTGACGGCCGGTCGGATTAAACTCGGCATCCTTGACGTGGAACATTTTGATCCGGTCTTTGTAAATGTCGATATTATCCAGATAATCAAGCTGTTGCAGGACATAATGTGACGGGTCATACAGCATATTACAGCGCGGGTGATTGTTCAGTCGCTCTAGGAACATCTCAAACGTTACGCCGTCATGCAGGTCTTCGCCGGGGTGGATTTCGTAGCACACATCGACGCCCATTTCATCGGCATAGTCCAAAATCGGCCGCCACCGTGCTGCCAATTCGTCGAAGGCGGTTTCAATCAGACCGGCGGGGCGCTGCGGCCACGGGTACAAAAAGGGCCATGCCAGCGCGCCAGAAAAGGTTGCATGGGCCGAAATCCCAAGGTTGTGGCTGGCGGCGAGGGCCATCTTGACTTGATCAACCGCCCAGGCTTGGCGGGCAGCGGGATTGCCACGCACCTCGGGGGCGGCGAACCCGTCAAATGCTTCGTCATAAACCGGGTGAACCGCGACGAGTTGACCCTGTAAATGCGTTGATAGTTCGGTGACTTCGACGCCATTTTCTTGCGCCACGCCCATGAACTCTTGGGCATAGGTCATCGACGAGGCGGCTTTGCTCAGGTCGATCAACCGGGCATCCCAACTGGGGACTTGCACGCCCTTGTAGCCACAATCGGCTGCCCATTTTGTAATGCTGGCCCACGAATTGAATGGGGCGTCATCGCCGGCAAACTGGGCAAGAAACAGGGCTGGGCCTTTTAGTGTCTTCATCGTTTTTCCCTCCAAAAATGGCGGCGGAGAAAGGGAGAACCCCGCCGCCAAAACTTCCTTGATCGATTAGAAAGGCGAGTCAGGGAAGTAGAAATCGGCGGCGTTTTCCTGAGTGATCAGGGTCGCGCCGAGGATGTAGCGACCGGCCACCGGGCCGTTGGACGTAAATGCGGCAACCGTGACATCCATAGCCGTTGCGATCATCGCTGGCGGATACAGGACATCGATCGGGACCAGTTCGTTGCCGTCCATGATCGCGCGGATGGTTTCTTTCATCCCGGCACCACCAACCACGAACATGCCATCGCCGTCGCGGCCTGCTTGTTGGAGCGCCGCGACAACACCGATTGCGATGTCATCATCCTGGGCCCAGACTGCGTCGATGTCGGGGAAGCGCGACAGGAAATCCTGCATCACTTCGAAGCCGTCGTCGCGGTTCCAGTTGGCATATTGATGGTCCAAAACATTGATGCCCGAGCCTTCGATGGTTTCCATGAACGCATCAAAACGCTCATTGTCGATCACCGTTGGAATGCCGCGTAGGATGACGATGTTGTCGCCCTCTCCGAGTCGCGTCATCATATATTCGGCGCTGACCCGACCGAGTTCTGGGTTGTTGCCCGCAACATAGATATCCTCGATGCCCGGCTGGCTTAGACCACGGTCAACGACAGTAATCAGGGCGCCGGTCGAGCGCACCTGAATGACCGGATCGGTCAAGGGCTCGGACTCGAATGGCAGAATAACCAAGGCATCAATCTGGTGGATCGAGACCAGATCCTCGAGCGCGCTGGCCTGCGAAGCAGGGTCTGGCGAGTTGATCAAGATCAGGTCAATATTCGGGTGCAGCGCCTCAAGCCGTGCCTCGGCCTGCTCGGCATGCCAGTTCATACCCGCAGCCCACGCATGGGTCGGCGTCGGGTAGCTGACGCCAATGCGGATCATATCCTGAGCCTGTGCTGCGCCCGCCAATCCGATGGCTGTTGCCGTCATCAAGGCCAGTGGTTTGAATAGATGTTTCACGTTTTCCTCCTCCGTTGGTGGTGGACACACCTTCTTCGTTCGGACGTGTCCGTTTCTTCACGACGGGGCGTGTCCCCGGGTGTCGTAGAAGTTCTGAGCCGCTTAGGGCGTTGTTGTTTTCCGTCGGCCCCATTCGCCACGTTGCAACCAAACGGCGACGATGATGATGAGCCCCTGCATGGTGCCGTTCAAATAGTTTGAGATCAGGTCGGTAAAGTTCAGGATGTTGCCGATGGTTGTCAGAATGAGCGCGCCGATTATGGTGCCGCCAATGCGCCCATATCCGCCCTTCAAAACGGTTCCGCCGATGATCACGGCGGCAATCGCTTCGAGCTCCCACAGGACGCCCGTCGATGCCGAGGCCGAGCCAAGCCGCGGCACATACACGATGGTCGCAAGCGAGACGCAAAACCCTTGGATCACATAAGTCATTGTTTTGACGCGATCGACCTTGATGGCCGAATACTTGGCCACCGCTTCGTTCGATCCGATCGCTGTGCAATAGCGGCCAAAGGCTGTCCGGTTCATCAAGAACCAGCCACAGATCGCCACCAGAATGAACACCCAAACCGGGATCGGAAGCCCTAGGAAACTACCATAATAGACTGGCCGATACGTGCCGCGGATCGCGAAATCTAATGACAGGGTGCCGCCGTCGGCAAAATAGGTAACCAAAGAGCGAAAGATACCCATTGTGCCGAGCGTCACGATGAAGGCTTCAATCTTGCCCTTGGTGGTCAACAGCCCGTTCACCAGACCAGCGCCCAAACCCAGAATGACGGAGCATCCGCAGCCAATGAGAACCGTTGTCAACCCGCCGCCAAACGTGTCCAGTGCGCTATTCATCACGATGATCATGACACCTGAGATGACTGCGGCCATCGAACCCACCGACAAGTCAATCCCACCGGCTGTGATCACGAAGGTTGCGCCCACGGCGATCACGCCAATAAAGGCAGAGCGCGTCAGGAGGTTGGTCAGGTTGCCTTCGCTTAGAAACGCCGGGTTCAGAAGGTACCCGATGACGCAGAGAATTGTCAGCGCAACAAACGGCCCCGCCGCCTTGAGGTCAAATTTGAAACCTCGGGATCGTTTGGCGTTCGTGGTTGAATCTGGGGTCATTGATCCGGTCCCTTCTTAAGCCCGGCCGCATAGCGCACAATCTCGGCTTCGTTGATTTCATCGCCTGTCAAGACGCCCGCTATTTCCCCTTCACGCATCACGATAACACGGTGGGATATGCCGATAATCTCTGGCATTTCTGATGAGATCACGACAATAGAAACCCCTTCGGCGGCCAGTGCGGCAATGAAGTGATAAATCTGCTGTTTGGTGCCAACATCGATGCCCCGCGTCGGCTCATCAATGATCAGAACCCGGGGGTCCACTTCCATCACCTTTGCCAGCAACAGCTTTTGCTGATTCCCACCCGAGAGATCTTCGACGTTCACGTTTGGATCGCGCGCGCGAATATCGAACCGTCGCATGGCTCGATCCAGAGCCTTTTCCTCACCCGCTTGGTCCAGACCAAACCTTTTGGTGAACTTTGGCAATGCAAACAGTGTAAGATTGGGTCGCATCTTTTGCTTTAGAAGCAAGCCTTTGTTTTTGCGATCTTTTGTCAGATATGCGATGCCAAGATCCCGTGCGTCAGCCACGGTTTTTGGCTGATACGGCTTGCCGTCGAAGTGCATTGTCCCGCTATCAATTTTTGAGATGCCACAGATCGCCTCGAACACGGCGGTTCTGCCTGATCCGATTAAGCCAAAGAACCCCAATACCTCTCCTTTACGAAGCTGGAACGCGACTTTGCGAAATGCGGGACTGCCGAGGCCTTCGACATCCAGAATGACCGGGGCGTCGACATCGACTTCGGACAATGGCGGATACAGATCCGACAACTCGCGACCGACCATCAATTGCGCCATCGCGTCGGGGGTCAGATCAGACGCATCCAAGGTTGCGATCATCTGCCCGTCACGGAGAACCGTCACACGGTCCGAGATTTCCTTAACCTCGTTGAGCTTGTGCGAGACGAAAATGATAGCCACGCCTTTTGATTTCAGACGTTCAACCTGCCTGAAAAACAGTTGCGTTTCGGCTTGCGTCAGCACCGCTGTTGGCTCATCCATGATCAAGATACGGGCGTCGCGACTGATGGCCTTTACAATCTCGACCATCTGCTTTTGTGCCATTGACAGGTTAGCAATGCGGTCCGTGGGCGCGATATCAAGCCCAATATCATCGAGATACTCTTGAACGCGTGCGCGCATCGCCGTCCGATCAAGGACGCCGGCCTTCGTGATTTCACGCCCCAAAAACACGTTTTCTTCGACCGTCAGTTGCTCGGCCAAATTGAGTTCCTGGTGGATCAGGACAATCCCGAGCGCTTCCGTCTCGCCATTTTGTGGTAGAAGTACTTCAGTGCCATCTAGCAGGATTTTTCCAGATGTGGGTGCGTGGAAGCCCGACAAGATCTTCATCAACGTCGATTTTCCGGCACCGTTCTCGCCAATGATGGCGTGAACTTCTCCGGCGCAGATATCCATGCTGATGCTAAATAGAACGGGCACAGAGCCAAAAGACTTACTGATGCGGTCGGCGGCAAGGACCGGCATAGTCTTGGTCAATCCATCCAACATGCCGACCTCCCAATCGCCATTACGGGGGCACATATCGCGGTGCCTCTCGGTTTCGTGTAAAGGTTTTCATAAGTTATGTAAACCTTTACATTGGTGCGTGCCGCAGCTTCCCATGGTTGGCAATCATGACTATAAGAAGGGTAGGGGGTTGAAACGAATGTGAATTTCCAACCGCCAAAAGTTAGTAATAGAGATGTATTATCGTGGATGAGCCTACGTCGAGACCAGCAACAATCGAAGATGTGGCGAAGCTGGCTGGCGTATCGATTGCGACCGTGAGCCGCGCGATTCGAATGCCGGAAAAGGTTGCCGAGAGCACGCGTAAGAAAGTTTCCTCTGCAATCGCGCGGACCGGATATACTGCAAACGCAATGGCGCAGAACCTTCGGATGAAGCGTTCGCAGATGGTCATGGTTCTTGCGCCATCGATTGCAGATCCCAACTTTCCGGCCATCCTGACGGGGCTAGAACGAGAGGCAAATGCTCGTGGGTATGGTGTGTTGATCGGCAACACCGAAGGTGAAATCCCCCTTGAAGAGAAATACATGCGCTTTCTGGCAACCGGCATGGTTGACGGTTTGATCTTGCTGACGGGGCACTTGCCGGTTGCTGGCTCTCCTGCACCACAGACACAATCCCTGCCGCCGTTGGTTGCTGTCGGTCGCCCTATTGTGGGCAGAGACATCAGCTACCTTGGTGTTGACGATGTGGCTGCGTCAAAGGTCGCAACGGAATATCTGGTGTCGCTTGGACACAGAAAGATCGTCTATTTGTCAGGCGGCTCGACCGATGTCCTCAGCGATTTACGGCACAGCGGGTATCGCCTGGGCTTGCAAGAAGCCGCTGATAAGATTGATGATTGGCGAATTGAGGGCGATAGCACCAGCGAGGGCGGCCGCGCAGCTGTTGAGCGCTTGTTTATCAAAGACACCCTCCCGACCGCATTCTTTTGCTTCAACGACAACACCGCAATTGGCGTCATTTCGGCGTTGCAGGTTCGCGGCTACAATGTGCCCCGCGATTTCTCGGTAATCGGTTTCGACGACATCCCGTTCGCCAGCAATATCACACCGGGTCTGACGACGATCCGCCAACCGCGCCAGCAGATCGGGGAAAAGGCGATGCGCGTGCTGTTGGATCGCATCGCTGACCGTTCGCGGGCTGCCGAAATCAATTTGTTGCATGGCGATCTGGTGGTTCGTGAAAGCTGTGCTAGGGCGCGCACACTGTGATCGTGAAAGGGGCAGGGGTTTTGCTTGCCCGCGCATCGTGTCACGCAAAACGACCGTGGCAAAGCGTGCAAGATTATCCGTCGGCGGGGTCTTGGGGTCCTAAGGCAGCCTAAACTCAGTGATGGTTTTGATCATCTGGTTGAACAAATTTCGTTGAGCATTTTCTGTGATACAAGCGCCGTGCTTCAAGCGTTTGTCGTTTGATCCTGAGGCTCTCACTTTGAAGTGGTCCGCCACGATTGTTAGGTAAGCGGAGGACCAAGTATGGCGATTAAGATGCCAAAGCCCGATGAGATTGTCGTGAAGTTACGGCAGGTTGAAGTTTTGATGGGGCAAGGCATGCTCCGGATTGATGCAATCAAACAGATCAGCGTCACTGAACAAACCTATTACCGTTGGACAAGCGTAGCATCGCAGTGCCATTGGTTCGAACGCGATGCGGAGCGTACGGTGGAATGGACGTCGAGCAACTCCAAGAACCGAAACGGCTACAGAAAGAGAGCGAGCCCCTCGCGTCGGCGAGCCAGCATCGATCATGTGCGTAATCAGTTCAAGGTTTCTGAGCGACGTGTTTCTCGTATTCTGGGCCAGCACCGATCCACACAGCGATGACTACCACTTGGGCTTTCTGACGAAGAACGTCTGATCGCAGATATGATGGAGCTGACACGCCAGTACGGTCAGTGTAGGTAGGTGATGCTGGGATCGGCGATGATCACGCCGGCGGCGGCGCCGATCAGCACGATATCGACGACGATCCCGCTCGTCTCGGTGAGACAATTCCAAAGTCCAGAATGTCGATGCCTCAACCCGGCATAGCGCCGAAAAAGCCCAGCGGCAGCAAAGGTCATGATCGCCCAGAACGCGGGGGCTCAGAGCCGTTAGCTCTACGAAAATAGGGCTATTATCAGAACCGCAACGGGAGCAAGAAAAACCATCCGGGCCAGAAGATAAGGTCAGGTTTTGGAATGCGATAGCAGGCAATTGGCGCGATGCCGTCGCGTGTTGCGATCAGGTCGATTTGGACGAAAACCGCAATAGAATGGATCACCGCGGGGGGGCAGCGCCAACACGGCGGCCATGTCATAGTCAACCTGCATCACAAACGCTGCAGCCTCAGGACCGGGGACATGAGTTGCTCATCAGTCGGTGTGGTGCCGCAAAAGCGAAAGCGCTGAGGCGTTTACAGCAGAGCTCCGAGGAGGATCCGCGCCGCGACAAGTGTCAGCAACACCAGAATCAACCGGTCGAACAGCGTCGGCGAGACCCGTTTCGCCAAGGCTTCGCCAATCGGCATGGTCGCAAGAATAATTGCCAAGGCTCCTGAGCTGAGCATGAGCCCGTTCAAGGTGAGCACGTCATAGCTTGCCAAAACGGTGATTTGTGACGTGGTCGATGCAACGAAGAACAATGAAATAACCGCGACGAACCCGGCGCGTGGCAGGCCGGTTGCGTTCAGAAATGTGATGGAGACGGGGGCGCTGACTCCGGTGGCGCCTTGTAATGTCCCGGCCAGAGCGCCCACCGGCAGCGCTATACGACGCGCCGTTGTCAATGGCAGTCGCCAGCCCGGTCGGGCCAATCGAAAGCCGATGTACAGGACCACGACAACTGCTACCATCAGAAGCAGAACTTGCGGTGAGATATTGGTCAGCATGAGCGAACCCACAAAGCCCCCGACGGCTCCGGCAGCTGCAAAGCGCCACGAAAAGCCACTTTCGGCCAGATGCTTACGATACTTCCAGCCCTGAAGGATATTCGCCACCAGACTCGGCAGCAGCATTATGATCACCGCTGTTTGCACGTCGAAAAACAGCGCCATGATGGGAACCGCGACAATCGGCACCCCGGCCCCTGTCGCCCCTTTGATCGTTCCTCCCAATCCGAGCGCAAGGATCGAAAGAACGACACCCAGCCAGAATTCGGGCATGTCAGTGAGCGTCCGAAACTGCGACACGCACGTCCAGAAGGGCCGCGCGCCCCTCATCGCGAATGACCCGCAAGGCCTTGTCCAGAGCAGCGGGCAGTGCCTGAGCCTGATCCACGCGTTCGGCGTGGCTACGGCTGGCAGCAGCGATGGCACAAAAATCGGGGACCGGAGAGAGAGAGGTCAAGGGCATGGTATTGGCCCGCACCGCTTCGCCCTGTGGATAGGCTGCCACGACGGACCGGCGCACCGCGTTCCATGTTGCGTTGTTCTTAATGATGATCAAAACGGGCAGGCGCAGCGCCTCGGAAATTTGATGGCAAGCCACCGGGTTGGCGAAAATATACGAACCGTCGCCCATGGCCGCGATGGTCAGTTTCCCCGGCCGCGCCATCTGGGCACCCAATGCGGCGGGCAAAGCCCAACCTAGGCCACCAGAATGCGGGTTCGAGAACATGCGGTTGGGGCCCTTCAGACGCATCGCTGCGGGAACCAAGCCCAGCTCGCTGAAGATCACGGCGTCGTCGTCCATCACTTCGGACAGGCAATGACTGAGCCATTCCGCGCCCATCGGGTTCGTTTTGCTGGCGTCTTCCACCATCTGCCCGCGCCTCTCATCGCGAAGAGTGGTGCGCGTCGCCAGAACCGCTTGCCGGTGGGCCAATATGTCCTTGGGCGTTGACATCGCGTCCGAAATTGCCGCCACGGTTTGCGCAGGGTCACCGGTTATCGACAGGTCCGACCGATAGCCACGCATCGGCATCCGTGTGAATGCTGGGTCGGCGCCTATATGGATGATCCTAGCGTCAGGCGCTGGTGCGTGGAGTGCTTCGATCCATGGCACACCGCTGTCTACCACGACGATCACATCCGCCTCTTTTGACAGCATCGGAGCATAGCCCAACGCCGACGGGTCTTGGCCTGACAGAACGTTTCGCACGACAAAGGGTTCGACCGTTCCAATGCCATGACGCGCGCCCAAATCGGAGAGCGCGCGGGCAAGTCGTCCATCGGGGTCGCCGCGCTGGCAAATAACCAAGGGGCGTTGCGCTGCCGACAATAACGCCGCGGCTTCGGCTACGGCCTCGGTTTCAGGTGCTGCGGCGCGTGCGGGGTGGCGTGGCGTCAGATCGGCGGGCATGGCGGGATCAATCGCGTCTCCCAAAGGCTCGCGCGGTAGGCTCAGATAAACCGGGCCGCGGGGTTCCGTCATGGCGACCGACACCGCGCGTGAGACCATCGAGCCGCCCTGTTCCGGGTACCGCATCTCATAGTCGAATTTCACGGCTTCGCGGACCAACGACGTCTGGTCGAACATTTCCTGTCCATACTGGATCGGCGTCATCCGTCGGCCCGATCGGCCGGTTTCTGTCAGTGGTGTGCGCCCAGACATCATCACCAGAGGCACGTTATCGGAGGCGGCATTGAGCACTCCCATCACGGCATTCGCGAGGCCCACGTTGACATGCACCATCACCGCCTGGGGCCGCCCGGACACCAGGTAATACCCGTGCGCCATTGCGACGCCGGCGGTTTCATGGGGCACCGTCACCGGCACTGGCACGTGTTGAGCGGGCAAAGCCGCCAGCGCCTCAATAACCGGAGGGAAGTCTGTTCCCGCGTTGGCAAAGAGATAATCAATCCCATTCGCCTTGAGGCCCATCAACACAGCTTCGGCACCGGTCTTGGGGGTGGGGGTGTCTTTGCCGTCCATGTCTATCCTCCAAGCGGCACCCTCTGTGGCGTCAAATTGTACTTGAAATAAATCTTTAGCAAGACCAATGTGTCCCTCAGTCTCATTTAATGAGATTTTGAATCGCCCTGGGAGAGGGCGGTCAGCCAAGGGAGAAAGAAAAATGCGTAAGTTCTTTGCTACAGCCGCAGTTGCGGCGGGTGTTGTCGCGGGCGTCAGCGCGGCCTCTGCACAGGTCGTCGGTATTGCAACGTCGAACCCGGGCTCGTTGTTCCACAACATCGGAACAGCCGTGGCCAACGCCGCCAATGCGGCCGGGCTGAACACGACGATCCAGCCTGCTACCAGCCCCAACCAATTCATTCCGTTCCTCAATCAGGGTGGCATTGAATTCGGCGTGGCCAACCTGCAAGAGGTCGAATACGCGATCACTGGCGCGGAGTGGTGGAACGGTGTGGCCAACGAAAACCTGCGGATCGTGGGCCATCTACAGCCACTGGTCGAGGCGATCTTTGTTCGTGCCGACAGCGATATCATGTCGGTTTCGGATCTGCGTGGGCAGGCGATGACCGATGGTTATACGGCTCAGAACACCATCCTGCCGCAGCTTTCAGCGTTCTACTCGACTGCGGGCATGACCCGCGACGACGTCGAGCAAATCTCAGTCGCGTCGGTTGTTGCGGGTGCAAACGCCTTCATGGCTGGCGACACGGTGGGCTTCATCTTTGCCCATGGCGCGGGCAAGGTACGCGAGGCGGATGCCGCCGTCGGTGGTCTTCGAGCGCTGGGCGTAGAAGATGACAGCGATGCAGCCTTGGCCGCTGCCCGCGAGCATTGGCCGACCGCATTCTTTACAACGCTTCCGGCTGGCGCGATGCCCGGTGTTCTTGAGGACACCACTTATATTGCCTTCCCGCAAGTCGTGTTCACCCACGCCAACGTCTCTGATGATGTCGTCTACGCGATGGCGCGTGCGATGTATGAAGGTGGTCAGGTGATGGGCGAGAGCTTCCCGCCAATGCGTGCCTTCCGCGGTGAGAACATGCGCGGTGACCTTGGCGTTTCTCAGTACCATCCCGGAGCAATTCGGTTCTTCGAGGAAATGGGCCTCAACTAAGGAACGCCCAGTGAGCGAGCATCGTACCTCGGAGACCGCCTCTGGCGGTCTCCCACCCCATCTGTGGAAGCCCATCGCCAATACGCTGGCAGCCATGGTCACGCTTTCGGCCATCGCTTGGGCATTCTCGTTACAACGGCAATTCGGAATCGGGCTTTATCCGCAGCAATTCTATGCGGCGATTCTGATGTTCAGCCTGCCGGTGGCGTTTCTGACCATGCCCGCACGGCGGGAGGAAACGCGCACGGTGGTTCCGTGGTACGATGTGGTGCTGGCGGCGGCTTCGCTGGTCGCCGTCGGCTATGTCTTGATCCGATATCCTGATCTGGTGTTACAGATCTTCACCCGGCCGTTGGCGGTCTGGCTTCCCAGCATCGTTGTGGTCTTGCTAACGCTCGAGGCGCTGCGCCGCGCGACGGGCTGGGCTTTGGTGATCATCATATCGGTCTTCCTGCTTTACGCCCTGTTCGGCAATCTGGTTCCTGGGCGGCTGCAAGGCAGGTCTCAGAACTGGCAGCACCTGTCCGGGTATATGGCCTTTGATTCGAATGGGATCCTTGGCTTGCCACTCTCGGTTGCCGCGACGGTGGTCGTGGCCTTTATCCTGTTCGGCAATCTATTGGGCATCACCGGAGGGTCGCGGTTCTTTACCGATGCAGCCATGCTGGCCATGGGGCGTTTTCGCGGCGGAGCGATGAAGATCGCGGTGCTGGCGTCGGGTCTCTTCGGCTCGATTTCTGGCTCGGCGGTGGCGAATGTGGTTGGCACGGGCGTCGTGACAATCCCGATGATCAAGCGTGATGGCTATCCGGCGCATAAGGCGGCAGCAATCGAAGCCGTGGCCTCGACCGGTGGGCAACTGATGCCCCCGGTAATGGGCGCTGCGGCCTTTCTGATGGCAGAGTTCCTAGCGGTCCCCTATTCCTCGATTGTCTCGGCGGCCCTGTTGCCGGCGATCCTGTACTACGTCGCGTTGTTCATTCAAGCAGACCTCGAAGCCGCGCGCCTGGGGATCAAACCGATACCGAAATCCGAGATCCCCAAAGCTCGAAGCGTGGCAAAGGGGCTTCATTTCGTGCTGGCCTTTGCGACCATGATCTACCTGCTTTTCGGTGCGCACTGGCAACCCGAGAAAGCCGCACTCACCGCCACGCTGGTCCTGATCGCCACGTCGTTGGTTTTGGGCTATCAGGGCGAAAGGCCAACGATCCGCAACCTTTTAGGGTCCTTCTCTGGGACCGGTCATTCGGTGGTCGAAATCATCCTGATCTCAGCGGCGTCGGGACTGGTCATTGGCGTCCTGAATATCACTGGCCTGTCGTTCAACTTGACCTACGCGCTGGTACAAATCGGTGGCGGCAGCGTGATCGCACTCTTGGGTCTGTCGGCGATTGTTTGCATTGTTCTGGGCATGGGCCTGCCGACACTTGGGGTCTATGTTCTGTTGGCGGCCTTGGTCGCACCGGCCCTGATCCAAATGGGCATCGAGCCCATCGCGGCCCACCTTTACGTTCTCTATTTCGGTATGATGTCGATGATCACGCCGCCGATTGCCATGGCCGCCTTCGCTGCCGCGTCGATCGCGCGCGCACCAACGATGGCGACCGGCTGGTCGTCGATGAAATTTGGTTGGTCTGCCTATGTGATCCCATTGCTGTTTGTCTTTTCGCCGTCGCTATTGCTGATCGGTGAAACCTCTGACATTGCGCTGGCTGTTGTCACAGCGGTTATGGGCGTGTGGCTGGTTTCGGCGGCCCTTGCCGGGTTCTTTGCGCGCCCGCTTGGCGTTGCCATGCGGAGTTTGTTTGTGGTGTTCGGGCTGATGGCTCTTGTCCCGGCTGGGATGTTTGAAGGCGCGGTGTTTTCTGACGTCGTGGGGGTCTTTGGAGGCCTTGCGCTGATGGTCAATGAAATCCGACAGACACGCCGGGAACGGGTGGCGCAGGCATGACAACCGGCACGGGCAGTACAGAGCGAGTTCTACAAATCCTTGACCTCTTCTCGGAGACGCGGCTGGAATGGACAGCCGACGAGTTGATGGAGACGCTTGGTTACAGCAGGCCGACTCTCTATCGCTATATCAAGTCTCTCAAGGAGCTGGGCTTCTTGACACAAAACGGCCCCCATGGACTGACCTTAGGGCCGCGGTTCGTCGAGCTGGACTTCCTTATGCGCAAGTCGGACACACTGTTGCGCGAAGGTGAGCCGCTGCTGCGAACAATGGCGCAGGCACACCCGTGCACGGCGCTGTTGGTGCGCTGGTATGGCAACAAAATGCTCTGCGTTGCCTCGGAAGTGTCCGCGCCCAATCCAAAATCCAGCTACCCGCGCGGGCGCCCAATGCCGCTGGCTCGTGGTGCGATTTCGCGCGCTATTCTCGCCTATTTGCCACGCCGCCAGATGCTGAAAAAGATCGAAGAGAACCTGCCGGAATTGAGCAATCTCGGCCTTGGGCTTACGGTCGAGCAGATCGCCGAGTCACTACGCCAGATGCGCAAGGGTGGGGCGATGATCGCACATGGCGAGGTTACCGAGGGCGTGGTCGGCATCGCTGCTCCGGTATTCGACGACAGCCGCGCCCCGGTTGCAGTTCTGTGCATGACAATCGACCGGACCACACTGAACGAAACGATAATCGCCGATTTATCTGCCTTCGTCTCGAATTCCGCCGAAACCCTCAGCGCCGCCTTGGCCGTCAAGCGCACCGATGAAGGCACACCTGTAGCCCTCCAATCCACCTCAACCGCATGAGTGAACAATGAAAAAGATCGACGTCTTCAACCATATCTGGCCGAAACCTTTTCACGACGCGCTGATCGCCCTTGTCGGCGAAACCACGGACATCACGCGCCGGTCCGAGGCTGTGCCGATGATGACCAACCTTGATCGTCGTTTCGAGGTCATGGACATGTTCGGCGACGACTATTGCCAGATCCTGTCGCTCGCGTCGCCGCCGTTCGAGAAATATGCGAATCCGGCGAAATCTCTGGACCTGGCTCAAATCGCGTCGGACAGCACGGCAGAGCTTTGCGTCAAGTACCCGGATCGCTTTCCCGGCTTTATCGGCACCGCAGTTCTAAACAACCCCGATGCCATGGTTGAGGAAGCTCGGCGCAATATCGAGGATCTTGGCGCTTGCGGTATGCAGATCTTTACCAACGTCAACGGCAAGCCGCTGGATCTGCCCGAATTTGCTCCGTTCTTCGAGTACATGGCGAGCACCGGCAAGGCGGTTTGGATGCACCCGGCGCGCGGTGCCAACTTCCCTGACTACCAGACCGAGGATCGCTCGGAATACGAAATCTGGTGGACCTTTGGCTGGCCCTATGAGACCTCGGCAGCGATGGCGCGGATGGTGTTTTCGGGGCTGTTCGACCGGTTGCCGGACCTCAAGGTCATCACTCATCACGCAGGCGGCATGATCCCGTTCTTCGAGGGACGTGTTGGGCCGGGCTGGGACCAAATGGGTGCCCGTACCACCGACAGTGACCTCGGCGCCGTGCTCAAGGCGCTCAAGCGCCCGCATCTCGAATATTTCAAAGATTTCTATGCCGATACCGCCAGCTTTGGGTCGGTCAAGGCAATCGAGCATGCGATTGACTTCTTTGGCGAGGATCACGTCCTGTTTGCTTCGGATGCCCCGTTCGACCCAGAAGCCGGGCCGATGTACATTCGGGAAACCATCCGCATCCTCGATACGATGGATATCTCCGACGAGACTCGGCGCAAAGTTTATCATGGCAACGCTGCGCGACTGCTTGGCCTGTCGATCTGAGGAGAGACATCCATGATCTATCCAACCGCGCGACACTATATCGATGGCAACTGGGTTGCTGACGGTCCGCTTGGCGAAAGCGTGAACCCCGCCGATGACAGCGTTCTGGGGCAGTTTCACGCCGGATCTTGCGCGCTGACCGATCAGGCGGCACGTGTCGCGCGGCTGACGTTTTTTGGCACGACTTGGGCGCATGCCCCGCGGGTCAGGGCGCAAGCGCTGTTCGAATTCGCTGATCGTTTGGAGGCCGCCAAGGACGAGATTGTCGACCTAATCGTTGCCGAAAACGGGAAACTGCGTTCCGAGGCGATGGGCGAAACCATGGGCTCGATCTCGGAGGTGCGGTATTATGCCGGTCTCGCGCGCAATATTCGCGGCACCATGCAAGAGGTGATGCCGGGGCAATTGTCGCTGTTCCACCGCGAGGCTGCTGGCGTCGCCGGCATCATCGTACCTTGGAACGCGCCGGTCACGCTGCTGGTGCGGTCCTTGGCCCCCGCGCTTGCGGCGGGGTGTACTTGCGTCATCAAGCCCGCACATCAGACCCCACTGGTTCATGCGCGGATCATGCAATGTCTCGCCGAGTGCCCGTCATTGCCGCGTGGTGTGGTTAACTCGGTCAATGAAAACGGGATCGAGGTTGGGCAGGCGATTGTTGCTTCACAAGATATCGATGTGCTCTCGTTCACCGGGTCCTCGGCGACCGGGAAACGCATCATGGCTGGGGCGGCTCCTACGCTTAAAAGGGTGGGGCTGGAACTCGGGGGCAAGGCGCCAGCGGTGATCTTTGCTGACGCCGATATGGACAAGGCCGTTCACGAATTGACGCATGGCGCCTTGACCATGGCGGGCCAAATCTGCGTAGCCGCCGCGCGTTTCCTCGTGGATGAACGCGTGGCTCCTGCGTTCGAAGAAAAGATAACCGCGGCTTTCAAGGCGGTCCGTGTCGGCCCCGGGGCAGATCCCGCCAGCCAGATGGGCAGCCTGATAGATCGCGACAACCTCGCGCGGCTGGAAAGGATCATCGAACGGGCCGGTGATGAGGGCGAACTCCTCTTGCGCGGCACTGCCTTGAACCAAGGGGCGTTCCTGACGCCAACCCTGTTTCGCATCAACAACACGGCCTCTGCGTTGGTGCAAGACGAACTTTTCGGCCCGATCGTTTCTGTCGAAACCTTCAGCGAGGAGGCCGAAGCCGTCGCCAAGGCTAACGCAACGTCGTATGGTCTGGCCGCCAGTGTCTTTACCTCAGATAATGGTCGCGCCATGCGCATGAGCCGCGCGATCCGTGCCGGGACAGTTTGGGTGAACAGCCACATGCGTCTGATCGCTGAGGGCGAAACGGGTGGGTTTGGTCAATCGGGGTTGGGGCGTTTGCATGGCCCCGAAGGCCTCTATGACTTCCTCGAAACCAAACATATCTATATGGAACAAGGGTTAGTCTGAAGAATGGTTGAGAGCGCTGACTACGAGGTGATTATCGCTGGCGGCGGCCCGGTGGGCACCGGGCTGGCAATCGAGCTGGGCCAACGCGGTATCCGTGTTTTGGTGATCGAACGCTACCCAGAACCGCAGCCGATCCCCAAAGGTCAAAACCTGACCCAGCGAACCATGGAGACCTTCCAATCCTGGGGGTGCGAGGCTGAGTTGCGCGCTGCGCGACCGATCCCGGCGGATGTAGGGATTGGCGGCATAACGCTCTATCGGCACCTATTGAGTGATTATCACTATGACTGGCTCAACCGCTCCAGCGTCAATGCTTTCTATCGCACGCCAAATGAACGCCTGCCACAATACGAGACGGAGCGCGTTTTGCGCGACCGTGCCGCGCAGATTGACACCATTGATATTCGATATGGCTGGAGTGTCGAACGCGTCACCGATACGGGCGATCAGGTCGAGGTCGTTGCCACAAAGACCGATGGATCCGAAACCCAGACCCTGACCGCTTCCTATGTTGTCGGCTGCGATGGCAGCCGGTCTGTCGTTCGCAAAACCGGGAACATTCCGCAGAAGATGTCCGATCACGGACGGCTGATGGTACTTTTAGTGTTCCGCTCGATGGAGCTGCATAACTTGCTCAAACGTTATCCGGGCAAGGCGTTTTTCAACGTTCTCCACCCCGATCAAGGCGGGTACTGGCAGTTCTTTGGTCGGGTCGATGTGGGCAGCTGGTTCTTTCACGCGGTGGTCCCTCCAGGCACCACCGAGGACTTTGATTTCGAAGGCATGCTGCATGACATCGTCGGTCAGCCGTTTGCTCTGGACATTGATCGTATTGGGTTTTGGGATTTGCGCGTCGCCATCGCTGACCGCTATCGTAGCGGACGGGTTTTCATGGCGGGTGACGCTGCACACAGTCATCCGCCGTATGGTGGCTATGGCATCAACACCGGCTTTGAGGACGCGCGCAATCTGGGTTGGAAACTGGCTGCCCGGCTGCGTGGCTGGGGCAGCGATGACTTGCTCGACAGCTATGACAGCGAGCGCCGGCCTGTGTTCGAGTCGACGGCGCGTGATTTCATCGAGAACTTCATCGAAGACGACAATCGCTTCCTGCAAACTTTTGATCCCGCGCGTGACTGTGCCGCGTTCGAGGCCGCATGGTACGACCGCAACAAAGGGGCCGAAGAAGTCGCCAAATTCGAGCCCAATTATGAAGGCTCCCCCATCGTTTGCGGCAGCAGCGGGACTCCCAGTGCGCGCGGCGATCACCGGTTTGAGGCACGCGCAGGTCATCATCTCGCCCCGCAGCCGCTGGCCAACGGAAGCAACGCTTTCGATTTGCTTGGGTCCGGCTTTTCCCTGCTGTCATTCGGAGGGGATCAGGCTTCCATCGCAAGCATTGTAGAGGCTGCAACAGAGGCCAGCGTGCCCCTGACCGTTGTCGAAAACCCCTCTGAGACGCATTATGGGTCCTCGCTAATTCTGGTGCGGCCCGATCAATTCGTCGCGTGGGTCGGGGACACGTGCACCGACGCCGCTGCGGTTTTGCGCACGGTATCCGGCGTCGCTTGAGGCGGATCAAACGCAGATCGAACAGGTGCGCCACGGAACAGCAAATCTGCAGGCGGACGTTTCGGCAACGAAACGGCGATAAGCCGTACAGGGAATGCTGTTGCAGAACTGCCGCCTGAGACAAGGCTTCCCCTTTCCCGGGACAGTCATGCGACGCGAACGATATCGGAAGTGCCGAGTGCGTTGAAGCGGTTCATCAGTACGACGCGGACCCGGATTTCGGCAGTTTGGCGGTTCGGTATCGGCGGGTGTTATAAGCTCCATCGGCAGTCACCGTGCCGATCCTTCACCTTCAGGGATCTGGTCGAGCAGTTCTGGCAGGACGGGGCTGCCGCCATCGCTACTGGGGTGAGATCTATCGCCCAGCTGTCATATATGGCCGTGTCCATGGCCATATCGGCCTTGCGCCATTGGCATCGGCTCTGAACGCGCATGCTTAGGGGCCTGCCACTCGCCACCGCCCAGAAACTTGATGCCGATACTGTCCGCTGCATAGCAGTGGTTTGCGTTTTGACCTGCCCCCCGGTCGTCCCTCGTTCATAACGAGAGTCCTTGGGGTTGATTGACGAACTGACAGGGACACATGCGGTAGTTACCAGCGAGCCAATCCTGGGGCGATCAAGTTTTTCTGATTGGTTACACGGCTGAAGCGCATTGGGTGTTGTCTTTTTCAAGGCCAAGCCCGGCTCTGGCTCTGGCTCGGACTTGACCCGAGGTATTGCGTTCCGTCATTGGTGCTGGAAGGCATTTTTTGATCAAGCCCAAGCCGTCAGGAGCTTCGCCGCCCAGCGACTGAACGAGCGCTGATTTCCTAACTCACGGCCCTGACAATCATAACGCCGCCCCAGGCCGAGAACCCAGTCAAGAGCCCACCCCAAAAGGTGTCGGCGGCGACCTGCTCTAATGACCAATCACGAAGTGTAGCGTAATTGGTGAATTCGTAGGTGCCGTACGCCATAAGGCCGAGAAGCACGCCACTGACCAGAGCCGCCATAGGGTCCTCTTGTCGAAGGGCGGGAACCGAAACGAACCATAGCAGCCCTGCGACATAGCCCAAGTAAAACACAGTCGCGGGGATAATCCGCAACGGGTCGGCAAACAGATGGGCAACGTGGCGCTCAAAAACGGGCCGGATCAACAATTTCAGCCCGATGGCATCAACCGCGAAAAAGATCACCACCGTGATTGCATAGAGAGCCAATACCGTCATCTTGCCGCCTCTTTCGTCTGGGCTCGGAGGGCGCGATACGTCATTATCGCAGCGCCAAGCGCAGCCAATGCGATCACCGGAATGTTCGACGCTGGCGCGTTCGCGACAATCACACCGATCAGCGCCCAGACGATAGCCGCCGGATACCCCCATTCACGTGGTCGCGCTGACTGCACAAACAAGGCGACCACCAAGACAACGACGAGGCACAGGATTGCGGCAGCCTGTGCCGATAAGACCGCGTATCCACCCAAGGTCACGCCGACGCCAACACCTGTTGCGGCCGTCAGCCACCCGGCATAGAGCGCCACAGGCCGCACCTGCAACCACGGTTGGGCCTCGCCCGCACGTAACATGGCGGTGATTGCAAAAGCCGCCATGAGCACAATCATCACTGTCGCTAGAATTGGCGATGCATTGGCGGCTGCAATCCAGAAGGAGCCAATCCCAAGGCTGATAATCAGCGGGAACCGCATCGCTTGCCAGTTCGGATCCTGCGCAGCGCGCCATACTCCAAAACTGGCGCCGACGATCAGCCATAGATAGATAACGCCCCAGATAGAGAACGCATAGCCAGCAGGCTGCACCGGAGGGTTGTCTTGCGGGACGGGAAATTGATCAGGCGTGAAGCCGCTGAATCCAATTGTCAGCAACGGGGACGCTGCAAAAGCCACTGTGGCAACCAAGACTAATATTGCAGGAATTCTGGGACGCATACGGTTCCTTTGTCGTAGTGTTTTTGCAGAAATGAAACTGCCGCCCAGGCATTTAAGGCCCAGACATCTCTAACCTTTTACCCACTTGATGGTGTGGCAAATGACTGGAGTTTCAAGTCGCGTCTGAAATTTTTTTGGTGACCTGACTGTAAGGTGCTGCAAGACCCGGGCCGTACTTTGAAGCAACGCAGGAGTGGATCCCACCACCAAAGCCGCGTCGAAACGAAGATGCATTGTCTTAAGCTACTCGGCCAATTGCTGGTAGCGAGAGGCTTCGAAATGCAGGTCGCGAAACTCCAAATCCGCACCGCCGTCCTCAAGCGCTACGCTGCTCTCGGCATACCCATCATTGAGGCCGTGGGTTAAGTCCGTCCGGGGGACGGGGAAACACGCGCCTCAAATGATTTGTGCAACAAAGCCATGTCATAATCAAAGTAGATGAATCGCCCCGGGTCTGTCGGAGACCTATAGCTTCATCTTACGCGACCATATCGAGCACGTCGCGCTGTGCATAGAAGTTCTCTTCGGCCTCTGCTGGCGGGATGTTTCCGATGGGGCCAAGCAGGCGTCTGTGGTTGAACCAATCGACCCAGCCGAGGGTGGCCATTTCCAGATCCTGCATGTTGCGCCACGGGCCCTGGCGATGGATCAGTTCAGTTTTGTAGAGACCGTTTATGGTCTCAGCGAGAGCATTGTCGTATGAGTCTCCGACACTGCCGACCGATGGCTCGATGCCAGCCTCGGCCAAACGCTCGGTGTATCGAATGGACAAATATTGCCCGCCGCGATCCGAGTGATGGATCAATCCCCCTTTCTGAACAGGCCGCCGATCGTGCAGGGCCTGCTCAAGAGCATCGAGAACAAAGTCAGTTTTGGCTGACCGCGATACCCGCCAACCGACAATGCGATCAGCGAATGTGTCGATGACAAAAGCTACATACACAAAGCCCTGCCATGTCGACACGTAGGTAAAATCACTGACCCAGAGAAGGTTCGGGGCTGGCGCCCGGAACACGCGGTTCACCTTGTCACGCGGACAAGGCGCTGACGTGTCAGGGACGGTTGTTTTGACCACCTTGCCGCGCACAGCCCCGCGGATGCCGATCTGTTTCATTAGCCGCTCCACCGTGCAACGCGCCAGATCAAAGCCCTCCCGTTTCAGCTGATGCCATGCCTTGCGAACCCCGTAGACCTGGTAATTCTCATCCCAGACCCGTTTGATTTCTGGACGCAATTCCGCATCCCGCTGATGTCGCGCCGATGCTTTGAAAGGATCAGCGCGACATGCGAGGCGGTGATAAAACGTTGATGGCGCGATCGGCAAAACCCTGCAGATCGACTCGACGCCGTAAACAATGCGCTGATCTTCAATGAAGGTGATCATCGCTTCAGTGGGCGGTCGAGTTCCGCCTGCGCAAAATAAGCTGATGCCTTGCGGAGAATTTCATTCGCCTGGCGCAGCTCCCGGACCTCACGTTCCAGGGCCCGGATCCGGTCGCGTTCCTCAGTGGTCACGCCATCGCGCATGCCACTGTCTTTCTCAGCCTGCTTGACCCATTCACGCAGGGTCTGAGGAATACAGCCAATCTTGGGTGCAATGGCCGCGATCGCGCCCGCCTGCGTTTCGTATGAGCCTTGATGCTCGAACACCATCCGCACCGCACGTGCGCGGACCTCGGGCGAGTAGCGATTTGCCATTTTGCTTTTCGTCATAACCATCATCCTTACTTAAGTTGATGGTCTCCGACAAACCCGGGGCGATTCACGGACCACCGATCGTCTTTCCGTCGACCAGACGGTGTAGAAGGTTCAACACATGGGTTTTTGTGGCGACACCCTCGGCTAGGGCCATTTCCACAGCAACCAGCACGGCC
>Ga0102812_10000774_pt1 | contig 22662 bp, 17 predicted proteins | sample ColrivemetaGS713_FD_79334 | JGI IMG/M metagenome (GOLD analysis project Ga0102812, IMG submission 79334) | Estuarine microbial communities from the Columbia River estuary - Flood tide ETM metaG S.713 | ecosystem: Environmental > Aquatic > Marine > Intertidal zone > Estuary | place: USA...
ACAAGGACAATGGGGATAGGAGGGTCCTGGATCATAAATGAAAGGGCAGCAGCCGTGTGGTGCAGGGTGTCAGTACCGTGCCCGATAATAATCCCATCGATTCCGTTTTCTATTTCCTTCCCAATCGAGATAGCCAGCTGTTTGTACTGATCAGGGCCCATGTTTTCACTGAATACTGCAAATACTTTTTCGGTAGTGAGATTACATATGTCGGCCAGTTCAGGCACGGCCCCATACAATTCACCCGGGGAGAAAGCTGGAATGACTGCTCCGGTCCTATAGTCAAGGCGTGATGCAATGGTGCCTCCTGTTCCGATCAATTTAACAGCAGGTTGTCCTTCCGTAAAAGGAAATTCCTTTTCAGGAATTTTATAATTGGCTTTTTTATAACCGGTCTCTTTCATTTTTGTGATGGTGAGAATATCGATGCCAATATTGTAACCTGTAATGATCTTCATCACAATATGCAGGTCGTCATCATTTTCCGAGCGGGGCAGGATGGTCCCAACAAATGTGCCCCGGGTAGTATATACTTCAGCTTGTCCCCAGACCCTTACATTGTATTCCTTTAATATATTGAGTGCCCTTCCTTTATATCCCTGAAAAAAATCGTTCGCCATGGTATTATGATTATATTTTGAAGTTATTTTAGTTCTTTACAATTTTTTCAATTTGACTTCTTAGCTCCGACATTGAAATATTTCCGATCGCCTGCCTTCTGATTTGTCCCATCAACCAGTCGATTACAACCCCCTCTTTATCCGATTTTCGGATCTCCTTAAATTTTTCGTTCAGGAATTCGATGGGTGCAAGCAGTTCTTCATTTTTCCACCTTTTAAATTTCAGGGTTGTCAAGACTGAATTAAAGTCCAGCTTGGGATGTTCATACACAATAGGAAGCATTGATTTTGAAAGGGAAATATCCAGGTTCTCTTTTCTGAGGAATGCAAAAAGATCATACATTTTTTCAAAAGTAAAGTCGATATGTTTGGCATTTCGGCCTTCAACACGTTTCAGGTCGTGCCCAAAAAATGTCCCAGCAAATCTTGGTTCTACCTGACAGTCATTTACAATGCGTTCCATTATGGGAACCAGATTGTTGCGAAGAATATAGGTGAAAGTATCTTCCGGTACTTTCCAATCCCGTAATTGCCGGTATCGGTTTTCTATGTTTACAGGAAGATTTTTTCTCAGCTTTTCAATATAAGCATCTTCCAGCGGAATAGGTGCTGAGTCCGTATCAGGATACATCCGGTCGGCCCCCGGAAGCACTCGCTCAAAAATGGTTGATCCGTTTTCAAAAGATTTGCGGGTTTCGTTTGGTACACCCTCAAAAGCCATCTTGCATCGTTCTTCGATCGTTTCCAGTGCTGTTTCCATATCATCTTCCGGGCCCCACAATAAAATTTGCGCATCGTCCTCTTTCGCATTCACCTTTGGCGAAAGCAGCTTGAAATCGATTGTGCTTTCCGATTCGCCAAATTCTTCGGAGTGCGCCATGTAGGGTTTTTCAAGACAGGCGATCACTTTCAGGCGTTCGCTGATTTCATCGGCAAACATTTTTCCTGGCTGGGTAAAATGGGAGAGGATGCCATGGAAATTTGGCAGATTTATTAAGTGTAATTTGTATCCTTTGTCTTTTGCTTCTTTCAAATTTTCGTCCAAAACACTGAAAGAATCAAAGTTGAGTTGGATGGTCTCCATTTTCCAGTTCCTGTAATTTTGAACACGCTCCTGCAAAAGAGAGCGAACATTCAGCAGAGCCCATTGCCTGAATGCTTCGATGTGTGAAAGTTCCGGAATCCATTTGTTGTGTGCCACACCTTTAATCTCAACGCGTGTACCGCCCTTGCAACTTACATTTACATCTTCACGCCCGGCACCGATACCTGTCCTGACCTTTCCGGTACTTCGATTCAGGAAACGAATTACCTGAGCAGCTTCCATTAACTCATCAGGGTTCATACATTCCGGATAGGTTACGGTTTCAATGAGGGGCATACCCAAACGATCCGTTTTATAGACCCGTTTATGGCCAACATCCGAGATCTCCCGGCAAGAATCTTCTTCAATACTTAGTTGAATGAGGCGAATTTTTTTATTCTTTAATTGAATTTCACCCTCAACACCCAGAATGGCTGTACGTTGAAAGCCTGTAGGGATACTTCCGTCAAGGTATTGCTTTCGGGTAATATGTACTTCTCCGACGATATTTAGCATCGAAAGCATGGAGATTTCCAGGGCAAATTCAAGTGCCTCTGTATTAATTTTGAACGGAGGGGTATCGTCCACTTCGTAAGTGCAGGCTGTTTGGTTGTTTAAACGATATTCAATTTCTTTCCGGGTCTTAAACTCCATCAAAGCCGTACCATCATATTCGCCTAACTCTGAAAGCGTAGGTCGCATATGTCGAATTACAGTGGCGTCAAACTCGTCGTGCTTATGAAAAATGCCTGCCGGACAATGGCAGAACAATTTCTTTTTGGTTTTTAACTGCTGATGAACCTCGAGGCCCGACATAAACCCAATTCTTTCATAATCTTCCTGAATGGCCTCTTTTCGAGAAACATAGCCAATATGGCTGCGTGTTGTATTATGGTTTTGTTGTGGGTTGAATTTATTTTTCATCAAATAAGATTTACTACATGAATTAAACAAACATGCTCTGCTTTAAACCAAAGGATTTGTTTATTGCTTTTCATCAGCTATAAGTTTAGCCAATATACCTTTTCATTGCATCTGTAAATTTAGTTTTGTTTTAAGAGTTAAAAAAATTAAGTGAGATACTTTAGCTTGGTTTAGAAAGATTTCAAAGAAGGACTTGTTTAACCACAAAACCGCAAAACCATAAAACCGCAAAACCGCAAAATGTAAAAGTGATATTGCCTTTCTAAACAAATTGTAATCCGCAATTCAAAAATTCGTATTTAACCAACCGAACCTGAAGAAACAGCAAAACCGCAAAAGTCTTTTGAGGTGTTCTTCAATATGGTTAATTTTTGAATTACGAATTGAAGATGATTTGCAGGATTTCTTCTGAACGAACCTGAAGAAACCGCAAAACCGCAAAATGCCAATCTTTAATTGGTTAATTGAAGATTGATAAAATGTAAAAGTGTTTGACTGCTGCACAGCTATGGCAGGCGGGTAAAAATGAAATTGCCTTTCAGCATGAAGTGAAAAAAAAAGTCCGGAGTTGCTGAGAACTCTGGACTTTTTTCATTCTTAAAATAGTGAAAATGCAGTTAAGGGAAACGTTCACTTAATTATGTGCATCAAATACAACAGACATGCAGGTTAATGCACCGTCTGCTTTTCTTATTTCTGAAGTATCAAGGGTCAGAACTTCAAAACCCTTTGATTCAATTAGCTTTTTGGTTTTTGGAAATCCCTCCGGGATCAGTATTTTTCCATTGATATTCAAAGTGTCTGCACAATAGGATTCTGATTCCGGAACATGAATGATCGTATACGCTGAGAAGTAAGACTCGTCCAGATGCCCCGGAGCAAGAATAATATGTCCATTTCCCAAATAAGTGCAAACTGATTTTAAATGTAAAGTGTCTTTGATCGGCAAAGAAATCACTTTATAGCCATAAGGATAAACAATCTTTTGTACCTGATGAATGCCATCAATATTGGTTCTGGAAGACTCCCCAATAAAAATATTCTTATCGATAACGACAACATCCCCTCCTTCCAAATGGGCAGGAGCAATGATTCGGGATATTTTACGGAATGCTCGGAGTGAATTTTCTATTTCAATTGTTTCAAGCATTCGTTCTGGCATACCTGGTCTTGTAATAATCGCTATTTCATCCAGGACAACGGCTGTGTCCTCAGTGAAGCAGCAATCCGGCAGTCTTTCATCGGCTTTTATTGTTTCAATTTTAAGGCCTAATTCTGATAAAGTTCTGCAATAAATGGAATGCTGCTCCTTGGCCTTTTTTACATCAATTAAAGCCGGATGATCGGCAATGGTGAGGCATTCTGTGAATGATTCCGGAATGTCTCTGACAATTGCCATTTGGATTGAATGATTTGTTTCCAAAATAGAGTTAATGTTTAATGAGTGAAAATCATGAATTAACCACTATATGGGGCAGATCCACTATTTTTAAAATCTTTGACGTATGAATGTATGAAAAATCATACTTTTAACGGGCTGAATATTTCGAAAAATCACTTTCACATGAAACAAAAATTATTAAGCATTCTTCTGATAATCAATTTACAGACTGTAATATTGGCATTTTTGGCCGTATTATCTACCTTTTTCTGCATCCGATTCGATTTTAAGGCGGACTTCCCTTTTTCCCTTATAGCAACGTCTATCGTCTTTCCGATCGTCTTTTCTATCGGTGGTGCCTACAAAAGACGTGAGGCAGCCCTCCGGGAGTATGCTGTGATAAAAGGTTATCTGAGATCGATCTATTATGTTCCAAGAGACTGGTTGACTGAAACAGATGAGGCAACGATGGAAAAGATCGGAAAATTGATACATGATTTTTTTTCAAATTTCAGACATATGTTCACGCATCCGAAAAAGGATCTGGCTGAAAATGAAGTTAAAATTTATAATAACTTCTCAGATCTTTCGCAATTTATAAAGGAAGATCTGAGGGATAAGGGACTTTCTGCAGGGGAATGCTCCCGCACCAATCAGTATCTTTCAAAAATCATTACTTCTTACGAGACGATCAAACATATCTACCAATATCGTACACCAAAATCTCTAAGGTCATTCAGTTCTTTATTTATTACCATTCTTCCGATTCTGTATGGACCTTATTTTGCATTTATGGCTGAAGAAATGACGGCAGGTCTTGCATACATTACGCCTGTTTTATTAACAATGATCCTGGTGGGTCTAGAAAATATTCAGGAGCATCTCGAAAACCCATTTGATCTCGTAGGGGTGGATGATATTAAATTTAATGTGGAGAAATTTGTCGACTTGTTGCCTTATCAAAAAGAAGATTAAAATACACTTCCTTATTGAGGATTATTTTTCCCGATTGAGAATTAATTTATTATTGAATTCTGAATGAAATTGATGAGGCAGACTTGTGTCTGTGTAGTCATTTAGTATTTATCATCTATTAAAATAAAAAAAGCATCAATCCTTCTTCTGAAAGATTGATGCTTTTTAAACAGATAAGACTGCCTATTTTATTTTGTACCTGAATTCAACGGTGCGCCAACTGCAATTTTACAATCATGGCCTGGTTGTCCGTGTGGAGGATTCATGCCTGGCATGGTTGCCTGATTTGTTACCTGATTAACCCTTGGTCCGGATGGAGCCGGTGCTTGTTGTTGTGCTGGATTAAAAGGGTTGCTTGTGGCTGCATTTGGAGTTGAATTAAGAGGTGCTCCTACAGCAATTTTACAATCGTGCCCTGGTTGCCCGTGAGCAGGATTAATTCCAGTAGGCGTTACCTGTTGGATTTTTGGTGACCCTGCAGGTGCTCCGGTAGTAATTGGTGCAATAGGTTTATTATTCAGATTCGCTGCATTATTTTGAGTCTGAATTTCAGTTTTGGTCGTATCATCCTTAGAATCATTTTTCTTTGTTTCTTCAGAACAAGAAACAAGGATCAGACTTAAAGCTAAAATAACAGGAAAAAATTTCAATAGTTTCATTGGATTTGTTTTTAAATGGTAAAATGGATAGACGATTATTTTAATTTTCCGATTTTCAAAATCAGCTGATTTATTAAAAACGGTTCGTCTATTATTATTGACAACAAAAATAATCTAAAAAAGGTCATATTCCACAGTGATAGGTGAAATTCTGCGCTTAAAATGAATCTTTCATCCTAAATCACCTGATCAGGCTATTTATCTGCCTTGGAAATTTTCATCGTCATCATGAAATCAAAGCACTGTGATATCTCCTGAATAGATCAATTCTTTACCTGTTAGTGTAGTGATTTTGAAATAGTAAACATATACACCCTGCAAGACTTTTCGGGATTTGAATGTTCCATCCCAGCCCTCAATTGGGATATTGGGCGGATAATCTGACTTGATAAAAATGAGTTCGCCCCACCGGTCATAAATTCGGCATTCATTGATCTTTTCAATACTGTCGTTTGAAAATAAAGTAAAATGATCATTCAGCCCATCGCAATTTAAAGGGGAGAATACATTGGGAATGCTAATAATCACATTCTCTTTATATCGAATGTCTATACCCAGACTGTCCGTACAGCCATTTTCACCCATCACACTTATTTCATAATGCTCAACCTCACGGCCTGTCAGCAGAGGATTCAGACAATCTGAACAAGACAGGCCTTCTTCCGGATGCCAGCTGATCTCAAATTCTCCATTGGTCTCAACCTCGACATCAAGCATCGGATCTACTGAAGAAAACAGGTCAAGCTCCAGCGGGTTTTCTGAATATAAACTTATTAAAGGTGGTTCAAAATCAGCAGAAATATAAATGGAGTCAGATGTACTGCACCCATGATCATTTGTTACTTCCAGGCAGTACCATCCTGCCTCATTTGCTTGAATTTCGGCTTCTTCATACTTATTGCCATCCGGGTCTTGCCAAACAGATGAAATAAGACCATCTTCAGAGACAAAAGTTAAATCAGAAGAGGCTTTTAAACAATTGATATTTGAACCTGAAATTTCAAGGGGTGGGGGATCAATATATGCTTCAATATTGACGATGAAATCTATTTCGCAACCGTTTTTGCCCGTGATCTGAACCTGGTGAATACCCGCTTCATTGGTCATGAATTGTGATCCTGAAAATATGGTTCCGGCCGGGGTAAAAACATTAATTTTATCATAAGGACTCAAAACGGTGATATCCAGTAAAGTTTCAGGCGTTTTACAATCCAAAAAACCATAAGCTGTGTCGTAAACCGGGTATTCAAGGTCTTCTTCAATATATATTAGGGTGTCCATGTCACATTCCCCATCCACCTCAATATGTAACAAATAGATGCCTCCTGTTGTCACGTCCGGACTCAATTCTGTCGAGTAAAAGCCCGAATCATTTATCCAGATCACCCCCTCGTAGTTATTGAAAATTTCAAGGCCTAGGCGGACATTGGGCTCATAACAATTGATGGTGTCGGGAATTAATTCAAATTGGGGACGATTGGATCTGTCAACGACTAAAATTGAATCCGTATGGCTACAACCACTTTCTGAGTTCGTTAAGGTCAAATAATAATTCCCCGAATTAGGGGTGAAAAAATATGGATTGTTACCGGTAAAATTCGCTGGGCCCTGCCAGGAGATGATATCTGTGTTCGTAATATCTGCTGAAACAAGCACCTGCTCAATGTTGCAGTCAAGGGTATCCGCAGTGAGTATCGCATCTGGATAAGTAAAGTTTTCTGCTACAAAAATAGTGTCATAACTGATACAGCCATTTGTGCTTTGTGCTTCGACAAAATAATAGCCACTATTCGTTACTTCCAGATCTTCGCTGGTCCCAAGAATGTAGCTGAGGTTTGACCACTCAAAACTGGCATCGCTTTGATCCGTAGTCAAATCAAGCACAACAGATGAGACAATGCAATTCAACGTATCCGTTTCAATAGATAATTCAGGAGAGTTGCCTAAGAAAGAAACAGCAACTGAATCGATCGAATAACAGCCATTTTCAGGCTTGTATACCGTGATGTAATAGCTGCCTTGTGTAGTAACATTCGGAGAGCTGGTATTATCAGGTATATTCTCTGGTCCGTTCCATTGCAATACATAGCTGGAATCTGAAAGAACCGATATTTGTCCGGATTGCTGATTGCATGGTATGATCAAATCAGTCGTGATAATTTCCGGGGCAATCGTATCAATTTCAATCTGCATTGAATCAATGCTTATACAGGCTGAACTTGAGATCAGCTGCAGGTAGTACCAGCCGGCTTCTTCGATTAATATACTTGTATCGTTGCTGATCATTTGGTCGTTGTAAAACCAGGCTATGGAATCGATCTCGCCATCGATGAGCACATCTGCCATGAATGCGCTGTTGTTGCAATTGATCATTTCAGGATTCATTTCAATAAATGGGATATCCAGGGAAAGATTCACAACCAAACTATCTGTATTTGTACATCCATTTTGGGGATCCTCAACGATGATATAATACATGCCTGGACCGAAAATTTCGACTTCTGCAGAATCACTGACTTCTGTAGAATTATAATACCATGAAAAATATAGATCATTATCATAATTAGAAATACCAAATTGGCTAATGCTATCCTGATTGCTGCAGTCCAGGTCCAGATCACCCATCAGATCAAATTGAGGGATGTAAAAATCTTCTTCCACAAAATTGATCGCTTCAATATAACACAAAAGTGTATCCATTCTGATTTCTGCGTATACCTGGTACATTCCTCCTTCTGTTGCCAGATACGAATTTCCATTGCCTCCTCCCGTTGGTGTGTCCCAAATGAAATCGACCTGATCTACTTCCAGATCTGATCCGAATTCCAGATCCAGATCCAGAGAGACATTATTACAATTCAGTTTACCGGGCACAATTATCTCAAGGATCAATTCGGGAATGTTCAACTCAAGTATAATTAAACTGTCGCAACCAAAATCTGTATTTGTGTCAATTTCGTAGTTGCCCGCTTCGTAAAAGTACTGCCCACCTGCTTCAAATTCATCCCCTTCACAAATATAAATATCGAGATAAGTGGGCTCAGGGCTGGGTCTGACCGTTAGTTTTGTATTTATCTGATGCGAACAATTACCTGCTCCGGCAACATAATCTATATAAAAACCAGTTTCAGTATATCCATTGAATTCTTCCCCTTCGCAAATTTCCATCTCTACATATTCCTGGGTCCCCAGTTCAAAATCCTCCGTTTCCGGACAAATTACCTGAAGATTAGTTGAGCCGCCCGTTGCAGCGGTATAGCCCCACCAGGCGGTTGTAGCTCCGCCGAATATGTCATTAATAAAATCATAGTTGCCGCTGAATAAAGAAACACCATCAAAAAATAGTTCATAACCACCATTTCCATCGTATGCAAAACTTATCATATGATCCAGCCCATCCTCTATGTTTCCCAGGTCGATGGGGCCATTTATCGAATTGACGTGGTTCATGTCACCATTAATATTAAAGGATGCATGATCGTTTGCCGGGTCGCTGTAAATTCCGTTCTGGTAAGTGTCAAATTCAAAAATGGCTGAATTTGGCATGCCTTCAGCACCGATTCCACCCCCAAGCGATCCACAATAATTAGGTCCGTTGGTTTGATAGATCAAACAAATACCATCCGCTCCATTCGCATCCTGATCTCCGAAATTCGCCGTCATATCATGTGTGAATGCTTCAGTAAAATCAATTGGAATCTCAAACCAGGCACAACCCTGGGAACTATACACCTCATCTGTAAGTTGAATACAATCCCCATATTCTTCAGAATCGGCATACAGGAAAAAATTAGGATCCGTCCCATATGATTGGGTTAATAAAACGGATGCAGTACCATTTGCAGAGCCATCCTGAGCCCATATCCTGATAAAATATTCATTTCCGGGTATTAGTTCATTCAGACTAACAGCCGGGTCATTCGAATCATCACAATTATTATCGAGAATGACGTATAGCAGTTTAGGGTCATCGCATGGACCTTCATATATCGCAATGGCCGGATCTGTCATGGTTCCTCCGGCAATCATCAGATTGACAAATCCGCTCGCAGGCATTATAAATGAAAACCACAGGTCATTTCCGGCATATCCACCATAGGGAGGTGCTTCAATGCCTGAGTCGCTGGCGGAAGAGTTATCAAATGTTTCGTAATCTGAAGATTCGGGGTCAAGAATGCTGGAGGAACAGGGGTCGTCACCTGCAAACAGGCCGAACCCTAATAAAACAAAAAACATAATTTTTATGCTTTTAAATAACATTTCCATAGCATTGGTTTAATTCGCAAGATAGCTTTTGAAGCGAAACAAATATATGGATTTTTAATTAACAAATGTTGATAATTATACGCTTAGATAAATTCATGCAATAATGAAGCGAAGGATATGGATTTGTTTGTGATTTCAATAGATCCCTCAATACCAACTTTTTTAATTCAACAGGCTTAGGTATTTTAATATTTTGAAAGATTTGATCAGCCAAGATCCCTAATTGACATACCCAAAACCGGATACAATCGTTTTTAGATTCTGTATCCTATCGATTGTTTATTTATCAGGATCTGTTCAAAAGTTAGTTGTAGGTGATCAGAGCTTTACGAATCGGATAATTTGATTTTCCTTTTCATTCCGGATGTGAATAATATACGTTCCCGTTCCCCATGAAGAAATATCTATTTTTGTTCGCGAATTATCGGTTTCACGTTCAAAGACCTTTGCGCCATTTGAGTTAAAAATTATAATTTTTGAATTTTCCGATGAACTTTGTTTGATATTTAATTCATCATTTCCCGGATTAGGAAAGGCCTCATGCCTTGTCAATTCAACAAAGCGTGTTGGACTGGTTTGATCGATGCCCGTTCTGTAAATGCGCACATTCAGCGTTTTTGCATCATTTTTAATACAATAAGCCAAACTATCAGCCTGCTCATCTATCGGCTCATAGAATATATGAAAACTATAATCTTCAGATCCTTTTAGCTTTGTTTCCGGATCAAAATCAGTATAAAATTCATCGCTTTCAATCGGACATAAATTACTTAATTCCAATAAACCATTTGCCCGGTTTGTGATGGTTATCATGAAAGTATCGATTTTGCCGATGGCAATTTCTTTCATAAGGGAAATACTGTCCGTAACGAACATAAGTTGTGGATTAAACCCATCGGTGGTAGGCAGTGATACCGCTTTCCAGGCATTTATTCCTCCTTTCATATTATATACTTCCTGAAAACCAAGATCAAACATAATGTCAAAAGCACCACTGCTTCTGCCTCCTGCCTTGCAATGAATCAGGTAGGTCTTGTTTTTATCCAGACTATCGATCTGTTCTTGAAAATCATTATCGTAATAATTCCGGTTGATGGCTCCTTCCAGGTGCTGTGGATTGTATTCTGATGGTTTGCGAACATCTAAAATTACAAAGCCTGGATTGTCAGAATTTGATTGTATCAAACTATCACTCTGAATTGCATCCAGTTCTTCAAATACCTGCGCATTTGCAGATTGGAACATCATCAGAATCAGGATTAAAAATAGATTTATTTTCACTATTCTTCGGATGATTTGAACATTTTCCATACGGATTGATTTGGATAGCTTGTAATAAAAATTGCGGTCCGAATATTCAAATAACAGATAAAATTAATTAGCTGTTCATTCTCTTTTTTTGAATAAAGGACCTAATCTGTAAAGTTAAGCTCCAAACCAGAAATTAGCAAGGATTCAGTTCAATAACATTTTATTTGCTGCCAGGGATCAAACGAACGATCCTGCCCGGGTTTTCAACAGCTACATAGATATATCCATCTGGTCCGATTTTTACATCCCGGACACGACCGATATTCTTGAGCAATTGTTCTTCTTTTACCACCTCGTTGCCATTCAGAAAACAAAGATTCAGGTATTTGAATCTGAGGGAACCAGCGAGCAACTGGTTTTTCCACCCAGGATATTTGTCAGAATCTATAAAAGCCATACCACTGGGCGCAATGGATGGGATCCAGTAAAGTACTGCTGGCTCCATGCCTTCTTTTTCAAGGAAATCTGTGTATTTGGTCATGTTATAATTTAATCCCCTTGAGGCAATTGGCCAGCCATAATTGACTCCTTTTTTTATTATGTTGATCTCATCACCGCCCCGTGGACCGTGTTCGTTGGTCCAGATCTGACCTGTCACGGGATGTAGATCCATTCCCTGTGGATTTCTATGTCCATAGGAATAAACGGAACTTACAGTACCGTTAGATTTTTTGAATGGATTATCTGATGGGATGGTTCCGTCTTCAAGCACTCTGTGGACTTTACCACAATCATATTCCAGATTTTGTGGATGAATATCCCTTTTTCCCCGGTCTCCGACAGTAATGAATAAATATCCATTTCTATCAAATAGCAGTCTGGATCCATAATGGTATGTCGTGTTAACCCAGGGTAGGGCTTCAAATATTCGCTCATTTTTTGTAAATCCCTTACCATCAAATACAGCTCGTTCAACAACCGTAGTGGAGACGGTAGTGCCATTTTCTTTTTTGATCGCGGAATATGAAAAATAAACCAATTTATTCTTTGAATGGTCCGGATGAACAATAATATCTAAAATACCTCCCTGACCTTCGGCCCTGCAGGCAGGAACTCCTGTTAATTCTTTTGTTTTCCCCTTTTGATCAGTATGGTAAATTGTACCAGACCGATCAGTGACTAACATGCCTCCCTCCGGCAGGAAAGTGAATCCCCAGGGTATTTTTCCAGCCATAAATACGGTATCTAAATGATAACTGAATTTGTCTGCAGCAAAATTACCGGATACGAATTCATCTTTAAATTTATAATTGTCCACATTTTTGATCCCATCTTGAATGTATGCAACCATCTCTTCAATAACATTATCGGTCAATAATGAATCCCAGGCAGGCATTCCAACATCTGCTCTACCGTATTTTATGGTTTCAAACAGATCTTCTTTTGTGCTGCCATATTTCCATTCTCTATCCACGTATGCCTGCATCTGCCCACCGTGACAAGCAGCACATTGGAGCGTAAAAACTTTTTCTGCCTGTTCAAAATTTTGTGCATTGACAAAATTCAGACTGATAAAAATGAATGCTGATAAAATTATATATTTCATATTCCAAGTTGGCTGTTAATTAAAAGATTTGCATGCCTTTAAAAAGATAGACCTGTTGAAATTTTATAACAAATGGAGTGTAGGTTTGTTTTAGCTCGCAATAATTCTTGATAAATTAATCAATTTTCGGATCATTTAAAAGAGTTGTGGAGATAGAAGTGTTAATATTTTTTTGAACTATATTATCCAGAGTTGATCATTAGTACAATAATAGCCGGGTGCTATCATATATACGCAGACAATTTTTTAGAAAAAGAAAAGCTGATGCAGGCTTTAAATAAATTCTTTGAAAAGGATTTTGTCATCTCCTTCATCTACGATCGTTTGAAGGGAGGTGTTTTTAAGGACGCTGGTAATATTCTTTTGTACATCATACCATTTATCGTGCATGGAACATTTATCATTTAAGGGACAGGTTTTGTAGCCAAAGAAACATTCATTTGGCTCTTCTCTTTCTTCCACCGCATTAATGATGTCGTACAATCTTATTTTGCTTAAATCATGTTTGATTTGATACCCGCCAAATTTCCCCTGAATGCTGGTCAGTAAACCTGAATTTGTCAGTTTTGTAAGCAATCGCCTTAAATACCGGAAAGGAATTTGTAAATCTTTGTAAATTTCATCAGATTTATACAATTTATTCTTGTCCTTGGCCATATGGCTCATGATTCGAAAAGCATATTCAGTCGTACGGTTAAAGTTTATCATAATTTAATTCAGGGAATAAAATTAGTGAATCTAAATGTTCTTGTTGATTATTTTAATACATAAAAAATACATAAAGGTGTTATTTAAAATCATTCTTATTTTGCAAAATATTATTTCGATATGAGTATTCTTATAGAATTTTCTATGTTTCCAACTGATAAAGGCAGTAGTGTCAGTCATTTCGTTAGTAAGATCATTGAAATGATTAGAAATGATTATCCAGTTTATAAATTAACCCCAATGGGAACAATTGTTGAAACGACATCTCTGAAAGATGCTTTGGAAATTGTCGAAAAATCGTATAAGCTTCTTGAAAATGATTCAGATCGAGTTTATGTTTCGATAAATCTGGATATTCAGAAAAATAAGGACAATAGAATGCAATCAAAAATTAAATCAATTGAAAATAAAATTGGACCGGTTAATCAGGAATAATCAGTTTTTGTACCCCGGATTTAAAATATCTATTTTTACTTCAGTTCAACTTATTTTAGCTTTTTACTTGTTCATTTTATATTAATTCAGGATAGGTTTTTAATTTTTGACCACATTCCTCTCCTTATTCGATTAATAGGAAAACGATTGCAATTAGCGTTTCCTGATGTATTTATTTTCTTTTAATATGTCGCCAAATCACATTATTTTTGTCTGGATAGTACAAGAAAGTTAATGAATTGTGAATATTTCATTTGAAATGCGAAAATCCAGATATTTAGGTGTGATTTAAGTCACATATATAGTATTTAGTTAATATGTAATTAATTTTGCTTAAACTACTTTAATGAAATATTATTATGTCCCCACCAGTAAACTCATTTTTAAATTCAATGCTTTAATTTTCTGCAACTTTTTATATTATTTAATAAATATGGCTTATGTTTTTATTCGCAAAAGGAGGGTTTTTAACTATGGGAAATGAATGTAAAAAGGATTAACTTTGTATAGAACGCAACGTTATTGAATAGATGGAATTATGTAATTATTGTAACCAAAAATCAAAAGCAGCACAGAATCTGAATGCTCTTGAATTAGAGAAGCTGGAACTGAACTGCAACCCGGTAACTTTCCGGAAAGGGGATCGGATCATGATTCAAAATGCGCTATCATTCAGCCTGGTTTATGTGAAATCAGGTATGGTAAAGGTCCACGTTATGGGGCCGGAACGGGAGCAGATTTTAAAAATAACAAAAGGACCTTGTTATCTCGGGATTCCTACGACCGTAGGTGCGAAAATTAACCAATATTCTGTTACTGCTATTATGGAAACCCAAGTCTGTTTTATAGGGGTGGATATATTTCGGGAGTTGTTGATGACCAATGGTAATTTTGCCTATCAGATCGTTCTTGATTTATGCAGGAATGAATTGCAAAATTTTCAGAAATACATCAATCAACTCCAAAAACAGGGCCCGGGTAAAATAGCTGAGGCATTATTGCATTTTTCTGATAAAGTCTTTAATGACCTGAATTACGAGTTGCCGATTACCAGAAATGAACTTGGTGACCTGACCTGTACCTCCAGAGAAACAGTTTCAAGAATATTGACTGATTTTGTTCAGAATAAAATGATTGAAGTGGATAACAGGCATATTAAAATAATCAATAAGAAACAGTTAGAAATGATTTCTCAGATGGGCTAGGGAATTGCAGATCTGAATTATAGTATTTCGCCTGCAACAAAAATACTTCCCCCAACAAAGATAAGGTCTGATCTATCCGCCTTTGATTTAGCCATTTTTAATGCTTCAGCTACAGTGGGATAGGCTTTCCCGATTAATCCGTATTGACTGGCTTTCTCCTTTAAATCTGTCGAATTCAAAGCTCTTGGTATGTCAGCGTGACAAAAATAATAGTTGGCCGTAGTTGGTAAAAGTTCCAGGATCTGTTCTATTGTTTTGTCAAATACGAAACCGAGAACTATATGTAAATTCCCCGTTTTTATTTTTTCGAGATATTGGGTTGTTGCCTCCCACGCTCCAATATTGTGCGCTCCGTCAGCTACTATAAGCGGATCTTTACCTAATATGCTCCATCTTCCAAGATAATCGGTTAATTGCTGAAAATTCTTGAGCCCCTTATTGATTTTTTGATCGGATAAATGCCATTCCGGATGGTATTTTTTAAAAACCAGGAGCGCTGCTTTTGCCGTTCGGATGTTCTTTTCAAAAAACGGACCAACTGTATGCAGTTCTTGACCGGGTTCTATAGGATTTGGAGAGGAGATGTCCTCAGCAAAATATAATGGCGCATTCTTTTTTTCAGTGATTTCCTGATATACCTGAGTTGTTTCTTGCTGTTTTTCACCGATTACCAGCGGGATTTTCTCCTTTACGATTCCTGCTTTTTCTCTTGCGATCGTTGGTAGGTCTTCGCCTAGCGTTTGCGTGTGATCCAAAGAGATATTGGTGATCACTGTCAACATTGGCAAAATGATATTGGTGCTGTCCAGCCGGCCTCCCAGTCCAACTTCGATAATGGCAATGTCTACTTTTTGCACTGCAAAATATTCAAAAGCCATAGCGACGGACAATTCAAAATAACTCGGTTTCAATTCATCAATAATTCTAAAATGTTTATTCATGAATTCAAAAAGAAAAGTTTTGTCAAGCAAAGTACCATTCAGTTTGATGCGTTCCCTGAAATCTTTAAAATGGGGAGAGGTGTACAGGCCCGTTTTATAGCCGGCCGATTGGAAGGCAGCACTCAATAAGTGTGCTGTTGTTCCTTTTCCATTTGTTCCGGCTATGTGAATACTCTTGAATCTGCTATGAGGATTACCCAAAGCCGTCATGAGTTTGATTATGTTGGACAAATCAAACTTAAGTGCTTTGGGCCCCTGACGCTGATAAAAGGGGAGTTGATTGAATAGAAAATCACAAGCCTCCTCATAGGAGGCAAACTTAGCTCTATGCACGATTTAATTCACTGATTATTCTGGTGAAGTATTATTTTTTCTTTTTGGACGGCGCAACCATAACCGTCATCTTTTTTCCGATCAGTTTTGGTAATTCCTCTGGTGTACCATAGTCAACCAAATCCCTGATGAAGTTGAGAAGTAATAATTCTCCCCTGTCCTTAAAGACAATACTTCTACCTTTGAAAAAGACATATGCTTTTACCTTAGAACCCTCTTCAAGGAATTTCTTGGCGTGGTTCAATTTGAAAGCCATATCGTGTTCGTCAGTATTTGGTCCGAAACGAATCTCCTTTATTACAGTCTTAGCTGTATTGGCCTTGATTTCTTTTTGTTTCTTCTTCTGCTGGTAAAGAAATTTATTATAATCTAAGATCTTACAGACAGGAGGGTCTGCATTCGGACTAATTTCAATGAGATCCATCTCTAAATCCTGCGCCCACTTAATGGCGAGTTTCGTGTTGTAAACACCCTGATCTACCTCATATCCGGCAATCTCACTGATCTTCACAAAGTCTTCTCCAACCAATCGGATTTTGGGGATGGTGATTCGTCCGTTAATTCTGAATTTGTATTTTAAATCTTCATTCCGATTTCTGTTATACCTTTTTCGTTTTATTCCCAATTTTTAGTATTTAATTAAACAATTATTACATTTAAAACCTCGCATGTCCTATACAAAGTTCAAATTTAACCTGAAATTCCAGATTATTTTGATTTATGTACATTATTAAGAGCTTTCTTTAAGTTTTTTTTCCAGTGTTATGACAATTTTCTGTTCTTTTTCATCCAGATTTGCTTTTAGGATGCTTTTTTGTTCCGGTACATTGTTCAGCAAGAACTCTGCGATCGGATCTTCCAGGTACTTTTGTATAGCTCTGTGTAAGGGTCTTGCACCATACTGCGGGTCAAAGCCTTTATCCGCCACAAAAGCCTTCGCTTTCTTATCCAGTTTCAAGGTGTAACCCAATCCTTCCATGCGAATCAAAAGATCCTTCAGCGTAATATCAATGATCTTAAGGATGTGATCCTTGTCCAGACTATTGAATATGATGACATCATCAATCCTGTTCAAAAATTCTGGAGAGAAGGTCTTTTTCAGAGCTTTTTGTAAAATGCCTTTTGACGTTTCTTCCTGTATCTCCATTCTGGATTTAGTAGCAAAACCCATACCCTGACCAAAGTCTTTCAACTGTCGGGTTCCGATGTTCGATGTCATAATGATCATCGTATTTTTAAAATCTACTTTTCTGCCAAGACCGTCTGTTAACTGACCATCATCAAGCACTTGTAACAATATATTGAAAATGTCAGGATGTGCCTTTTCTATCTCATCCAAAAGTATGACGCTGTATGGTTTTCTTCTGATTTTTTCTGTTAACTGGCCCCCTTCTTCATACCCAACGTAGCCCGGAGGCGCTCCGATCAATCTGCTGATACTGAACTTCTCCATGTATTCACTCATGTCAACTCGAATAAGGGCATCCTTAGAGTCAAAAATATATTCCGCAAGCGTTTTTGCCAGTTCAGTTTTACCTACTCCGGTTGGACCGAGGAAAATAAATGTTCCAATTGGTTTGTTAGGATCTTTCAAACCGATCCTGTTTCTTTGAATCGCTTTAGTTACCTTTTTGATCGCGTCATCCTGACCTATGATTGAATTGGATAAATCCTTATCCATTTTTACCAGTCGTTTGCTTTCTTTCTGTGCAACCCGCTTAACCGGAATTCCGGTCATCATCGCTACGACTTCCGCAATATTATCTTCATCAACCTCATACCTTTCTGATTTTGAGGCTTCCTCCCATTCTATTTTTGCTTTTTCCAGGTCAGTGGTCATTTGTGATTCCTGATCTCTGAGTTTAGCAGCTTTTTCATACTGCTGATTCTTTACAGCATCAGATTTATCTGTTTTTGTTAACTCAATTTTCTTTTCCAGTTCCTCAATTTCCTTCGGTACATGGATATTGCTTAAATGCGTTCTTGCACCTGCTTCATCCAATACATCGATCGCCTTATCAGGTAAATGTCTGTCGCTGATGTATCTGTCACTCAGATATACGCAGGCACGGATCGCTTCATCAGTGTAATTTACCCGATGAAATTCCTCATATTTTGATTTGATGTTTTCAAGGATATTAACTGTATCGGCTGCAGATGGCGGATCAATGATCACTTTCTGGAACCTTCTGTCCAACGCACCATCCTTTTCTATATGTTGTCTGTATTCGTCCAGGGTGGAGGCTCCGATACACTGCAGATCTCCTCTGGCTAGGGCAGGTTTGAAAATATTGGAAGCATCCAGAGAACCAGTTGCGCCACCGGCACCAACCATGGTATGGATCTCATCGATGAAAAGAATGACATCCGTAGTCTTTTCAAGCTCATTCATAATGGCTTTCATCCTTTCTTCAAATTGTCCACGGTATTTTGTTCCTGCAACCAATGCAGCCAGATCAAGCATTACCACACGCTTATCAAAAAGTGTTCTGGAAACTTTTTTCTGTATGATTCTCAATGCAAGTCCTTCAACTATAGCTGTTTTACCCACTCCGGGTTCACCGATAAGGATCGGGTTATTCTTCTTTCTCCTGCTAAGGATCTGTGAAACCCGCTCTATCTCTTTTTCCCGGCCAATGATCGGGTCAAGTTTATCTTCTTCTGCAAGTTTAGTGATGTCTCTTCCGAAATTGTCTAATACTGGCGTATTTGACTTTGAAGGGTTTTTCCCTCCTTTAAATGAAGATTCCTGTTCACCCATGCCCTTTTCAGATTCAGTTGAACCTTCAGCCAGAAAATCTGTATAATCCTCTTCGTTTTCCTGCTCCTGTTTTACAAAATGCAATTCTCTCTTAAATAAATTATAATCGAGATTGAAAACATCAAGGATCTTCCCCATGTTCGTTTCACTGTTTTTTAGAATGGATAACATAAGGTCCTCAGACATTATAATCTCATTTTTATTCAGTCGAGCTTCCAAAAAAGTTATTTTGAGAATCTTCTCAGCTTTTTTGTCAAGAGGTAAATTTTCAAAATGAATATCTGTCTGTATTGCGTCGGGAACATTGAGTGATTTTTCCAGCATGTCTATCATACTGTCAATGTCAATATCAAGCGAATCCAGTACTTTTGTAGCCAGATTATCTCCTTCTATCAACAAACCAAGCAAAATATGTTCGGTCCCTATATAATTACTACCCAATCGGATAGCTTCCTCCCGACTTCGGGAAATTATCTTCTTCACTTCAGGCGAAAACCTTCTATTCATATTACAAATTTAAAAATTAGAACAAAATTGCATTAATTATGTTTCAAACCAAAATGTTTTAGTATTAAAAACCCGAAATATTCTTTAGATTTTAGAAATCCTGAATTCAAATTGGTTTTTCAATGATAACGCCTAATTAACATAAGTTTAGTATTTGAATTTATTTTTACTTAAATTGGTTCAGAAATTGGGAAATTGAGTAATATTCGATAAAATTGCTTTAGTAAAAGAAGTTTGTTTCTTGGATCTTGAATAATATTATTGATTTAATGTCTTCAATTACATTCAGTTTTGGAATTTGTTTGAACAAAATTAATTTTGAAAAAGGCATAAGATACAGCGCGAACACTTTCACCTTAAAAAAAGTAGATATGAAATACACAATTGATAAACAAGATAATTACGCCACACTCCAGTTACAAGAGGAGAATTTGAATGCCTTGATCGCTCCTGAATTGAAATCGGAATTTATTTTTTTGAGAAATGAAGGTGTTAAAAATTTGATATTGGACCTAAACCATGTCAAATATGTAGATTCTTCCGGTTTAAGTGCCATTCTAACGGCTAACAGGCTTTGGAAGGGGGTAGGCTCTCTCATACTTTGTGAAATCAAAAATGAAAGTGTAAGCCGATTAATTGAGATTTCAAGACTAGAGACCATTCTTACAATCCTTGATAAAAAAAGTGACGCGATTTCCTTTATTCTTACTGAAGAAGCAGAGACAGAAGCCTAGGCTAAAGCATGGATTTTTTGCTCACAATTCTGGGTAGCAGTGCGGCAATACCTGCAAACGGCAGGGGGCTAAGCGCTCAGGTCTTACAAAAGGGCAATTATAATTTTTTGATCGATTGCGGGGAAGGGACCCAGTTCAGCCTGATCAAAAATAATATTAAGTCTTCCAGAATCAATCATATTTTTATTAGCCACTTACATGGTGATCATATTTTTGGTTTACCTGGTTTTCTCAGCACCCTTTCCATTCAGGGAAGGAAGGATCCCATGTATATTTATGGCCCGAATGGCCTTCGCTCGTTTATAGAGCAAAGCCTAAATTTTAGCGAGACACAACTTACTTATGATCTTGTATTTGAAATAGTCGATACCCGGGTTTATAGAAAAATTCTTTCGCTGGAATACATGGAAGTGTATTCTATCCCTCTTCGCCACAGAATCCCGTGCGCCGGTTATAAATTTGTTGAAAGAATTCACAGATCAATTGATCCCGATGTTATATCCCGCCACAATCTGAATTTTAATCAGATCAATCAGTTGAAAAAAGCGCAGAATATTGTGCTGGAGGATGGTACAAAAATTGATTTTGAGCGCTATACATTTTTCAAACGTTCCCCCAGATCTTATGCTTATGTCTCTGATACGAAATTTGAACCGGCCATAGTTCCGTATATTGACGAAGTGAGCCTGTTGTTCCATGAAGCAACCTACACGGAAGTGTTGAGGGCCAAAGCGGAAGAAAGGTTTCACTCAACCGCCTTGCAGGCTGCAAGCATTGCCGGGAAGGCCAAAGCAGGTAAACTCATTCTAGGCCATATCAGCAGCAGATATAAAAATGTCAATGTACTGCTGGATGAAGCTAAAAGCAAATTTTCAAATACGGAGATGGGCCTGGATGGAAATGTATTCAAAGTCTGAGTGCATACCCAGTCAATTATATGAGCAAAAAAAGGCAATTAGATTAAATCATACTTTTGGGTAAAAAAAAATTACGGACCCAATTCAGGATCCGTAATTTGAATGCTTTAATATTTAAAGTATTTATTTTTTAAATTGGTCGGCAAGAATCCATTCTTTGGTACCATGTCCGTAAGAATAGAAACCAGCACCGGATTTTCTTCCTAGTTTACCGGCAACAACCATATTCCTTAAAAGAGGACATGGGGCATATTTTGGATTTCCAAAACCTTCGTACATAACTTCAAGAATGGATAAACAAACATCCAGTCCGATAAAATCTGCCAATTGCAAAGGGCCCATTGGATGAGCCATTCCAAGCATCATTACGGTATCTATTTCAGAAACACCTGCTACACCCTCAAAAAGTGTATAGATCGATTCATTGATCATAGGCATAAGAATTCTGTTGGCAACGAAGCCAGGATAGTCATTCACTTCAACGGGTGCTTTTCCTAATTTTGCGGAAAGATCCATGATCAGTGCACAGATCTCATCCGTTGTCTCGTAACCCCGGATCACTTCTACGAGTTTCATGATCGGTACAGGATTCATAAAATGCATGCCGATCACCTTTTCAGGTCTTTTGGTGGCTGCTGCAATTTTAGTAATCGAAATGGAAGAAGTGTTGCTGGCTAAAATCGCTTTTGCCGGTGCTTTTTGATCTATCATTGTGAATATCTTCAATTTTAGATCAATGTTTTCCGTGGCGGCCTCAATTACGAGGTCAGCATCTGAAACGGCTGTACCCAGGTCGGTTTGACACTTGATATTGTTCAAGGTCGATTCCTTCTTTTCTGCGGTGATCTTTTCTTTACTAATCATCCTGTCCAGATTCTTTGTTATGGTCCCGATGGCTTTGTCGAGGGCATTCTGATCTATGTCACAAAGCACAACCTGATAGTCCTTCATCGCAAAAACATGTGCGATACCATTACCCATAGTACCCGCACCAATGACAGTAATATTTTTCATTGAAAAGTGGTTTAATTTAAATAATAATTATGCTGATAAGTCAAAACTTGTATAGAAAATCTAATTAATTGATTCCATACAAAATTACAATTTCTCGGGCAGGAATACGCAGTGTCGTATCAATTTTCTATAATTTATAACCATTTTAATCCGATCCTGATTTTATCTGATTACATCATGGATGAAGTTGGGTGATTCAACCTATTCCAAATTGAAAATGGATCTAAAGTAATAAGGTATAAATCAGGCAGATCTACAGAGTCATCCAACTTTCAATATTTTCTGGAAATAAAAAATCGTGAAATTATTGATTGGCAGCTTCCAGATATTCTTCAATTGCC
>Ga0102812_10000789_pt1 | contig 22430 bp, 28 predicted proteins | sample ColrivemetaGS713_FD_79334 | JGI IMG/M metagenome (GOLD analysis project Ga0102812, IMG submission 79334) | Estuarine microbial communities from the Columbia River estuary - Flood tide ETM metaG S.713 | ecosystem: Environmental > Aquatic > Marine > Intertidal zone > Estuary | place: USA...
TATCTCCTTTTTGTAAATTCTCCCATGACCAAAGTGGTTGCAAGTTTGTATAATGCATCGCTATCTTTTGTTCTTCTAACTTAGAAAAATCAAATGAACTTAATAGTATTATATGGTCTATGTGCCACCCATCTTGTGACCAATTATCCCATGTCATACCTTCCTTGAATTGACCTTTAAGATACTCCATTAGAAAGTCTATTTCACAACCCACTAATTCTACTGAACTAATAGTTTTTCCTGTTAGAGATTTTTTTAACATTTTACCTAATCTAGTTCTTAAATTACATTTTATTTTGAAATTTATATCATTATGATATCTTTTCATTGTTCTAGCGTTTGTTTTATCTCTATTGATATCTCTATATTTTTTATCCCATTTTGCTTTTAGTTTTTTATAATGTTCTGTTTTTGACATTGGGATTTTCCATGTTTCATAAGCACATTTTTTGCAATAAGATTTTTTATTGTAAAAAACTTTAGGACTTGAATAAGAAGGAAATTCGTCAAGAACTTTTACTTCACTACATAGTCTACATCTTCTCTTCCCTTTTTTTTGAAGTAAATGGAGTTCTTCTCTATACGATTGTTCTTTTTGATACTCTTCCCAAGTTCCTTTACTTCTTTGCGTGTGTTCAATTTGACAGGGTTTACATTTACCTCTTCTATGTCCTTGTTTAGTTGCAAGTGCAAAATTCTCTACGGGTAAAGTTTTTTTACACATGGTGCATTTTCTATTCATAATCATTTACCTCTAGTATCTAAGTGTTTAATAAAAAAGTGGTATGTTGCGTCAAATAAACCAAACTGCGATAGACTAGGTTTGTCATGGTGGTTCTTATGATATAACTCACCTCCCCACATTATCGCACCTATAGTATTATTCACTGGATTCCTATTCAGATGACCGATCATATTCAAAGTGACTTGGAAGATATAACAGAATGCAATGAATGACACCCATGCGGTTCCTAATCCTACCAAGAACATCAATGCACCTACCACAATACCCGTCTCCCAGTAGTACTTTGCTTGGAGTTGATAGACAGGATGTCTAAGCATCCATCTAGGAATCAGAGTCATCTTGGGTGGGTAATTGAATACTAAGAAGTTACGTAGAATACTATGAGCATTCCCATGTGGGTCTTTATCGGTATCAGTGTGTTTATGATGAGTCCTATGAGTAGATGCCCACCCCATAGATGGTGTCAATAAGAATGCGGCACAAAGAAACGCACTAATAGATTCAACTCTAAGACTTGGTTGCCAAGACTTATGTGAACAATACCTATGTTGGAATCCTGAGATTAAATATGCCGCGAGTAAATAGAAAGGCACAAACCAGACTGACAACTCTATAATAGAGTATGATGGCAACCATACAATAGCAAGAAGTACACACAACATATAGAATGTCGTATGCACGTATCCAGTTCTTTTACCTATCCAATTTGTTATCATTCCACCTCCAATATCAATGAAGAAGACCTGCCTCCAAAGGCAAATGAATTCTTCATCGCAAACTTATCTTTAACCTGTTTCTTGTATTTATAGACAAATTCGTGATCACAGTCATCTATATTGAAGTTCTTCGGTACCACTCCGTTGTAAAGACACATCAAACTATAGATTGTTTCGTTGATACCACTTGCCGCGAGAGAGTGTCCCACCTTTGACTTGAAACTAATCACGGGTACACTAGGCACAACTTGTTGAATTGCATTATACTCTAGGTCATCTCCCAATGGAGTTGATGTGCCATGAGCATTTACAAAGGCAATTTCTCCCGCAGAATCATTTGTTACGGATCGCATTGCCGCAAGTGATCCTGTACAGTTAGGGTCTGGTGCAGTAGGTTTACCAAGTGCTCCATCCGTATGATGAGATACGGTGTTGATGTATCCAATGATGTTGGCACCTCGTGCTCGTGCATCAGACTCTTTCTCTAATAACATGGCACCTGCACCCTCACCCATAATGAACCCATCACGTTTCTTATCAAAGGGTCTTGACTCGGTACCAAGTGCACCCAACTGACTGAAGATAAACATGTTGTCATCTACTGCGGGATTATCAGTACCACCCACAACAACAAACTTATGGGTATCTAGTAAATGCATCCCGTAGTCAATAGAATACAGACCAGTCGCACAGGCGGCATCCATACTGACACACGCACCACGGAAATCAAACACTTGACTGAGCATTCCTACAGTAAAGTCTTTTAGGTACTGCACTCCACTGCGGGGGGACAAACGTCTGCCACCTATCATCTTATCAAGGAAAGGTTTTGCCATAGTCTCTTGTTTAATAGCAACCGAACTAAAGACAACCGCAACATCAGTACTGTCAATGTCACCTATTGCCTGTTGCACAACATGAATAGCATTCTTAGATGCGGTAGATAGTGAAGCATGGGTAGGTTTACGAATCCCATCTGGAATCACATAGTTTACTTCACGTGCTCTAAAACACTTATTCCCTTTAAGGGATTCTACGTCAGTCTCAAAGTCAATAGGTGGTTCATAATGATCATCAATCATATTCTCAAAACACTCCATCGGATATGTTCCAAGGGTGTCCACCAAACCTACACCAGTAACAACTACTCTATCTTTCATAATTACCTACCATTCACATCATGTACATGAAGTTGGATGATTGCGTAGTGTAACACCTTCATCAAGTCAGCACGATTGTAACCATTCTTGTTACCATACCGTTGTGCGTACTTCATTATGTTACCGATACAGAAACCATCACCATGACCACCATCAATAATAAACTCAGTTGCTTGAAACTTATTCTTGGAGTAGTGTTCTCCATAGGTTCCATCAATATAATCCATTAGTTCGGTCATTGCCTTGTCTTCGGCATACTTGTATTCAATATTATGTTGCATTGATCCTTTCACGATTTTCCCTCAATTAAGTTATATAAGTGTACAGTATATCACCATTATGGCGAAAAGTCAAGTACTTGTTTCCATTTCACAAATCAGGTCTTGGATTGCTTCAAGTGCTTGGTCTTCTCTCTCACCATATTCCCCATAAGGGAATTTGAACGCAAGGGTAAACCTCGGACAGTTAGTCCAAGCAGTGTGCCAACAATGATGTTCTGGTTCGTCTACACGACCAAAACGATACCACCTTGCTTGCCACCCCTTAACATCTTTCTCTGTGATAATCTCATCTTTCTCTTTATCATAATAAGAGAAGTGACCATCACCGTCTTCTGACCAAGTGATAATCATCTGGTAACCATGTGCGTTCCAGTTCGTATGCCAACCCACATACCCATTGGGAGGATAGTAGGATGTCAGAGAGTTACCCTTAGCACCAAACATATGAACCAGTTCACTCTTAGTCAACATCTTCAATGGTTCAAATATCTCAGGATGAGACTTGGCACCGTGGGACACTTGAAACCCATATGCGTGTTCGGGAAACCCGATATGGTCAGCACCCTTCCGAATCATCTCTTGAAGGTGTTGTGGTTCGCAATAGTACCTACCTCGTCCGATAGCAACTCCACCCTCGTTTGCCGACAACTCGGTCATCAGTTCACGATGAGGCAGAAACCTCTCAACAGTATCGTCAAGAAGTTTCAGAAAGTCCTCATTGCGAATCGTTATCTCACTCATCAAGTGCCTTCACTATGTCAGGGAAGTGTTGACCAATAATATCCCAACACTGGTCTGCCACGATCATATGCTCCTTCTGTGTACCATTTGCTCGTCTCAGGTCACAGTAGTGAATCCAACTGCGTAGACTACCTGCCATATACAAGGTTGTCTCGGTCAGACCTTCGGGTAACAATGCTCGTGCCTGTTCCTTTGCGATGCCTAACTTCAACGCACCTTCGTATTCCTTCTTGGCAAAGTTACGAACCCTTGCTTGAGATCGGAACCACTCATCTTTGAGATGTTTGTCATCAGTCACAATAGAGTTCTGTCGGTTCTTTTCATCTTGGGTTCGGGTCTCACGAACCACATCAATGTTCTCACTCACCGCATACCGTTGGGAGAACTCTTGGAATGAAAACGAACGGTGACGGAGAATCTGCCGTGCGATATCACGAGTATTCTTGATCTCCATTGTCATATGAACCATCTCAAATGGTGACCAGTGATTCTCACGCATCAGGTAACGCAACAGTTTTGGTGCGGTCTCCTTGTTTGACTGATTAGTAGGATTACTAACTCGTGCGGTATAGGCAATCAGTTCTGCCGCAGTATGGCAGTCCGTTGTTGCGTTTGGTTTGCTCAATGCAATTAGTTGTACACTACTCATCTTCTATTTCCTCATATTCATGGTGCGTTATATTTATCCCATCAACAACTTCTTCAATTTCAACATCACTCATCGTCAACTCGTACTTCTCCCTCATATACTGCATTACTACTCTCGCAGTTGCCTTACTTCCAAGATCAATTCCTTCGTCTCGTCCCTCTTCCTCACCATCCACAAATCCCTGTATCTTTCCATACCAGAAAGAACAAAACATTAGTACAGTAGTGACAATCGGCCATCCCCAGTGCAATTCCATATTACATCCTAAAGTTTTTAAAGTTTTCTGCTTTCATTCTCTGACCAGACGAACTGTTATCAAAGACTGGTTTATCGTCCCATCCCTTGTCAGGGTCAGCACTAGGTATCATCTCCTCGTCATCATCATCGGTCAGTCGCATCTTACTACGATCAACTTTGATGGTGAACTTCTGGTTTGCTCCAGTCGCATCATTATAACGATTCTTCAACTGCTTAACCATGATCTTACCAAGGTTATTTAGTTCATCATTAGTGATCAACGCAAACATCAGGTCAGCAGTAGCAGGTAGACCGAACGACTCAGAAGTATCCTCCAGACCAACATCATCATTACCATAACCAGATCGGGTAGTCTGTGTCGCAGACATAATCGGCACATTGAACTCAACCGCAAGTCCACGCAGTTCCTCGGCAATACTCTTGATGTAAGAGTAAGAGTTGATAGCACCACCCATACCCTTCATTCTGGCAGACGCACAGATGTTCAGATAATCAACAAAGATAATCTCAGGGATAAAGTTCTTCTTCAACTTCATCTCATTCAACAGTGCTCGGAAGTGTGAGGTGTTTGCTTGACCAGTAGGATACTCCTTGATGATCAGTTTACCTTGGGTCTTTGCGGCAATCTGCGATACCTTGTCGGTGAACATATCCTTAGATAGATGTTCCAACTGACTGATATCAACATTAAGTAAGTTCGCATCAATCCGTTCTGCGATTCTCTCTTCTGCCATTTCCATAGTAATGTACAGTGCGTTCCTACCCTGCGATAGAGCAGATGCCGCCATATGACACATGAACAGAGACTTACCAACACCAGTACCCGCAAGGGCAATGTTCAGTGATTTGTTGGTGAGACCACCCTTGGTGATCTGGTTGAACATATCAAGGTCAAATGAGATGCGTTCTTCTTGCTCGTGATAGAATTCATAACGACCCTCCACATTCTCCAGATAGTCGTGACCGATGTTTGTATCAAAGGTAACACCCAATGCCTTAGATAAGACATCGGGTATCGCATTCTTGTGTAGGGTTGCGTGTTTGCCATCAATGATAGAGATAGACTCCATCACCGCATTGAACACTGCACGGTCTTGACACCACTTCTCGGTGCGTTCAATTAACCACTCAAGATTCTCAGGTTCTGGTGTGAACAAATCATGGAGCAGTTCGTTTGCTCCACGATAGTTCTCATCACCCATCTCAGATGCACTCTCGTCCATCTCAATCTTGAATGCTTCTAGGGAAGGTAGTTTGTTATACTTGGCAACAAACTTTGTTACTTCTTTAAACAGTCCTTTGTAGACACCTTGGAAATAGTCGGGCGTAAGAAACGCACCGACCTTTCGCATGTAGGGGTCATTGGTTAACAGATTCCTCAGTATCGTCTGTTCCAGATTGATGTTCTTCATTATATAACTCCTTTTGCTCTTCATGCATTTCTTCTGTTGCCATCACCTCACCAGACTTTAGGTCTTGTGCAACTAACGTCCCATTATTAACGGCAACTTCCAGTAAACTAGTAAGTATTCTACCACAGTACTGTTGTAAAGTCAAGTCCTCTACTGTTAAATCTGGGTCTGGAGTAGAAATAATCTGAAAATTAAAACTGATCTGTTCTTCATTCTCTACAAGTTCAATCACATCAAAAGCAATCTTGGTCTCAGGAAACTCTTCCATAATCCGAATGTCCCACCCGTGAGGGTTATCGGATGGGACAATCTCATAATGAATGTCTTCACTCAACTTGGTTTCTATCTCATTCAATCTCATCACCGTCTACAATATCGTCCATTGATACTAGTGACTTTTTAGTCATAGAGTATTGACTATTTAAGAAGGTAGCAAAGTCAGTATCTTTCCAGATAGGTTCCCAGAACTCATCCTTCAGAGTGTCCTTCTCTCGCACCTTACCTTCTACCATCTCTCCAGTCGTTCTATCCACTCGGCAATACCACCCATTAGAAGGTTTAGCGACATAACCGCCAGCAAGAGCAACATCCAACAAACCACTATTGCGCTCAACACCACCTTCCCAAGAAACACTGATAGGGATTTTAGATTTCTCTTTAACATATCGCGACTTCTCAACATTAATGACAAAATCATATCCTGTGACCTCTGTACCAGTTTTCTTCTGTCTACGACCCAGAATCCAGATGTTATCGGAACTGTAGTAAATACCAGTACCACCACCTACGATGTCTTTGGGGAATAGACCAATCTCTTTATATGTGTGGTTGACGGCAAGCATTGGTATATTCTTCATGGTCAGATATGGAGTACACATCCTAAAGAGACCCTTCAATGCTTTAGCACGGGACATATCTGCCACCGACTTCTCGTTAATTGCATCCTCTAACTCTTTCTTGGATGCGAGATTACCAATTGAATCAATGACGATTATTACGTCATCTTTTCTGTCAATGTTCTCAAGTTGACCAATTAAGTCAAACTTCAGTTCCTCAACATTGGCGATGGGTGTATGCAACACCCGCGAGGTGTCAATACCGAACTGCTCAAAGTAAGATTGGGGACTACCAAACTCACTATCATAAAAGAGCAGTACTGCGTCCTTCTTTGCTCGTAGATACGCACCTGCCATAAGCAGTGCGAACGAGGTCTTGAAGTGCTTACTCGGTCCTGCTAGGACTGTTAATCCTGGCGTGACACCACCGTCAATACTTCCTGCCAACGCGACATTCACCATTGGAACATCGGTTGGTACCATATCTTTCTCTGTAAAAAACTTGCTGTTAGACAGTACTTCCGCTGTCTTGATCTTGCTGTTCTTCTTTAGTTTGTCCATCATACTTGACATTATTTGATTCCTCACGTTCATCTAGTTCATATTGTTTTCTGTAACTGTTGTTAATATTAACACACTTCTCAATTAAAGTCAAGTCATTATCAAACAAAGTAAATGCTTTTGTGTCTTTGGGGAAACACGCACCACCAAATCCACGTTTACCATCATAGCCAGGGACCCTTGTGTGACCTAATCCAATACGAGGGTCTTTGCCAATCGCATTAACGATTGTAGGGAAGTTACAACCAAACTTCTCAATTGAATCAAACAACTGATTAAAGAATGTAACCTTGGTAGCAAGGTAAGAGTTTACTCCATACTTAATGAATGCCGCTTCAGCACCACTACAGAACAGATACTCGTCCGCAGTACATAGACTATACACGTCATACAACTGTGCAAGACCTTGACATGCATCAGGGTGACCACCAATCACATGATACTTTGCCATCACAAATGCTTCTTTATTGGCAGACTCTGTCAGGAACTCAGGGTTGATAGTCAATCGTTTAATATCATCCTCAAAGATAGAACAATACATTCGGTCAACAATTTCTGGTGTGATTGTTGATTTGACAACAACTCCACCAGTAGTATGCTCTAACAACTTTAGTACCGCATCCTCTACAATAGACGCATCAATAAATCCACTATCTGCCATCGGAGTTGGAGCACACACAAATGTTAGGTTTGGTTGCCAATCCAATAGATCATCAATAGTAGTACCATGTTTTGGGTCTACATAAAACTTCTCTACTTCTCTGTGGGTAAAGGCATAGTCCACTGCCTGTCCTACAAATCCGTGTCCGACAATACCAATTCTCAACTTAGGGTATTCACCGTTCTCGTCTAGTTCTGGCATAACATCTTCTTCTTCACTCATATCTTATCCTTTGTATCCGTAATATTCTTTAAACCACCGAACAAATGCTTGTACACCTTGTTCAATATTCACTTTGGGTTTGTAACCCAGTTCTCTTAGTTTCGTGGTATCACTCCAAGTTTCTAGAGTGTCCGCAGGGTGTCGGGGAGCGAGAATGATCTCCGGTTCCTTACCCACTTCTTTTCCGATATTTTCAATAAAGTGCATCAGTTCTACTTGCTTACCTCTACCGATATTGAATATTTCTCCAGACTCCAGATCAGCAAACAATGCAATCTTGATACCTTCAATGATGTCACCGATGTAGGTGAAGTCTCGTTTCATCTTACCATAGTTAAATGCTTTGATGGGTTGATCGTGGCACATCTTGTCAGTGAACTGATATAGTGCCATGTCAGGTCTGCCCCAAGGACCATAGACAGTAAAGAATCGTAGACCAACATTGTTGAGTCCACTGATCTTAAACTGACATTCGTTACAGTACTTAGTATAGGCATATGGGTTCAACTGGTGACCAGTAACCTCGTCCTCAGTCCATCCAGTCTCAGGGATAGGGGTACCACCATAGACTGAACTGGTAGATGCATAGACAACCTTCAACACATTATACATCTTACACACTTGAATAAGATTCTGTGTAGCAATGATGTTGTCTTGATGATACAACTGTTCATTACCGACAGAATCACGTACACCCGCACGTGCGGCAAGATGGATTACAATGTCAGGTTGAATCTTGTTGAAGGCAATATCCAAGGCATCAAAGTCTTTAAGATCGCATCTCATAACTTCGTGACCAAAATATTCTACCCGATCATACTTCAGTGATTGGTCATAATAGTCATTGAAGTTGTCTAGTCCAAACACTTCAAAACCATCGTCCAATAGACTGTCTGCAAGATGCGAACCGATAAACCCTGCCGCACCAGTAATTAAAATTCTCATACTTACTCCGTTGTTAGTACCTTATATAGTCTTCTCATACCGTCCTCCAATTCTTAGGATTAGATAATACTCTCTCGTATTGTGTCACACCAATCTTCCTTGTATATAGCAAATCACCTGCTACACAAAATCTACTATTCCGCAAAGACTCCTTGTCCTTAAACGGTTGTACCACACTCTGACTATCTCCCTCTCTCATTTCTATATTGTGTAATAAATTTGAGGGAAATATGTACAACACCCCCTCTGATATAGGAAAAGAATCTACTTTGGAGTTGCGGTTACCGTGACATTCAAAGAAATGTTCATGCGGTTCGTTAGGTCGTGCCTTATGTGGGTATTGAAAATTGATGTTTCTTTCTTTACCATCAGCAATGTGAGGGTAGTATGTAAACGATATATGATTCTCTATGTGATCGTGTAAGTTGATCCCGTTCTGGTCAGTAACATTGAAGAAACATTTGGTCAACTGAATATCTAGTTTGTCTTGACGTATTCTAAGATGACGGAGATACTCATCAACACCACTCTTCAATCTGTCCATAAAAAGATCACGAAACAACTCATCGGTATGTACGGTTTCAAAACCAACAAAGTCGTGAGACTGACCATCACTATTAGAATGTTTTAAATACAAGTCAAACCATTGATCTTTCTCTTGTTCCGAGACCATAAGTTTTGTACGAGAAATGACCGTAGGAAATGCCAGATAGTTATTTGCTTCCACTATCCATTCCTATAGATGTATTCTAGGGCACGGTCTGCTTCCTTATCCAAGGGACGATTCTTATACCAGTTACCAGTCTCAATATCCAACTCCGAACACATCTGTGCGATCTGTATAGCAGAGATAGGATAACCTCTCTTGTACGCATTACCCGCAGTCGCAATCATTATGGAATACATCTTACTGTACCAACCAGTCTCACTGATTGTCTGATACTCCACTGCCATTCGTTTGGGGAAGAACGGACAGTCCCGATAACCACTCCACGTGATGTCGGTTGCCTCTAGTGCGTCCTTACGATGTTGGATGACTGCCTGTTGTAACTCAGGTGGCAGTCTCTCCATGAATGTCTTACCAGTGGGTTCTACATACGAATGTTTATCCATCAACATATCAGGGTCAAGATGTACACCCTGATTGGTAAAGATGAAACTGTATGCGTCTGGATACTGTGCGGGGACATAGTACATCCGTGAAATGTCCTTGGTCTGCTTGTCACCCAGTCCATCAAACTGCTTGTTCATAGAGAACCAGAAGTGCGGAAGGTCTTTGCTGTCCACCTGTCGGGTCAAAGGAAAGACCAGTCTGAACTTAGGTTTGTCTGCTTTAGACGATGCGGTGTTGTAGCACACATAGTGAAAACTACCGAATGCTTCGTGTAACTGTTCCTTTAGGCAGTCCACAGGACTGCGATTGGGATCAGTACATACATCATAATCATCAACATCAAGGCAAGACCAACCACCCCATAGATCAACATTCTTATTACTCCTCGTAGTATCGGGAAAATAACGAGCAGGACTAATAAGCACAGAAGAATTTCTACCACCTTTCTTACCCTCCATATCATACATATGATATAATAGTTCTTCAAACTTCTCCCACGATTCAACCTCCATTCCCCGATGGGTCTGGTTGTCAAATGTGTTCTTGAATATTGTAAGTGAATATTTCATGTTGTAATAATACCACAGTGGTCAATTAATGTCAAGTTAAAAAGTTATCCAGTGTTGATTTTCCGATTTTCTCTGCTTTCTTTCTAGCATAATTCTTTCGTTGTTGCTCTCGTAACTTCTCACGATTCTTTTCACGATACTCTCTATCCTTCTCTCGTAACTTCTCACGATTCTTTTCACGATACTCTCGTTGGTACTCTGTATCCCTTTCACGTATCTTCTCACGATTCTTTTCACGATACTCTCGTTGGTACTCTGCATCCTTTTCACGATTCTTTTCACGATACTTTCGTTTTCTCTCTCGTATCTTCTCACGATTCTCTTTATGATACTTTCGTTCTTTCTCTAGTAACTCCTCACGATTCTCTTTATAATACTCTCGTTGTCGCTCTCGTATCTTCTCACGATTCTCTTTATAATTCTCTCGTTGTCGCTCTCGTATCTCCTCACGATTCTTTTCACGATACTCTTTATAATACTCTGGTGTCCCACCCCTTCCATGAACATACAAATGATTATCTTTCCCAGACTTTGTAGGTGGTGGAAAACAAACAACAACATTATAATACTTGTCCCAACACTTCTCCTTTCTATTATTGAGAAGGTCAATCTCCAACTGCTTCATATCAGGTACAGTACCATATGCGAGAATTCGTCTACTAAATCCTTCTGGTATACTATGTGCTTTGAACTGCTCCATGACTTTTGACGAATGAGTATAACCATCATCTGGTGTGCCTTGGTGATAACCGATATAGTACATACTATTCTTGGAATCGTGCCACATATACACGAATGCTTCACTCATCCGAAGAAGTCCCAGTTATTTTTATAACAAGTATACTTACCTTCCCTCTTCAATGCAATGCGAATACTCATTGCATCACCAGTTACCTCTCTTGGTATAATATACCAATCATCTTGTTGGATATTATGCACAGCAAAGAAGTCTACTGATCCTGTCGGATAAGGATACTTACCCTGTTTGCCGGACTTGACCGCATTAGTTCCCTTACATATATTGACATTACCGTCACCTTTGATAGATGACTTAACTTGTATTTTGAGTAGTCTACCATTAACATCTACAACTAAGTCATAGTCTGCGGTTCCGTTTGGTTGACTCACCATATAAGAATGTTCCACGAAACACTTAGTAGCAAATATTTGTTCAGATACTTCACCTTGCCTAACCGTATTCTTTTTCATCCGAAGAAATCCTCCAATGATGCCTGTGGTTCGGCAGTCCAACCAACCGCATCTAGTATGGGTTCAAGTGGGGAAAGGAATGCCTTAGAGAACATCTTGTCATAGTCAATGTACTTCTCCAGTTGTAACTCACGAGGCAAGTTCTGTGGGTACGAGATCACATTCTCCTTGATAGGATTAGGTGTCTTGAGATAAACGAACTTGATCTTCTCACCATTCTTAATGACCTCGTGACGCATACCCTTGGTGTACTTGTTATACAACAGAGCACCCCGAACATGGATGGGACATGCCTTCTTGTAGATAGTCTTGCGGTCACTCCACTTCTTGATGTCACTCACACCACGAGGGAATGATACATCTTCGGCAGGTAGACTGGTAAACTCGTTGCGGAACTTACGAATATAATCCTGCGTCTCATCCTCGGTACCATTGATGATAACACCAAAGATTTCCTTGAACTTGTCACGCACCACCTGTGGGGTAGATGACTTGACTGCCTCAATACCCATCATCTTGAGTTTGGGTTCTGCGTACTGGACACCCTCGTTGTTGTGTACATTGAGGATGTATCGTTTCTTCGCAACCCAGATAGCACGGTCAGCAATAACCTCACGACCCATCTCCATACGGTTGACATACGCATTGGTATAGTCAGCAAGGTCAGCATATGCCTTGGTCAGTACAGGTTCAAAGTGTTCGGAACAAATCTTGTCCAGAAACTTGACAGGGTCTTTGGGGGAAAACTTATCAACCAGATCACTCATACGCATGTAGACCGAGTCAGTATCAATCGCAACCACATAGTCCTCGTCCGTATTGAGTAGAGTATTCATCTCACGGTTGACTGCTCGTTCTGCCCACTTGATAGACAACTGTCCTGCCAGAGTAATAGACTCTGCGACTCGTTGGTCAAAGTATCGGAACCATCGGTTACCCAGTGCCCCATAGAGACTGTTCATCAGAATCTTGATAGACATCTGTTGATTGTCAAGTGTGGCAATCTTGTTTGACAACTCTTTGGTGGGAGCAATCTCATACTCGGACTTTGCGTCCAACATCTGCTTCTTGATCTCTCTGCGTTCGGCATAGTACTGACGAATCACACTAGGGATGATACCCTCTTTCTCTTTGGTGAACCGAACACCAGATGGGGCAACCGCATAGTTACCAGTGGTATTGGTTACTCCTGCAAGCATCCGTTCTACATCAGTATCAACCAGACCATCTACCACAGTCTCAGGTGACATATTGTATTGTACAATGATCATCGGATACAGGGAGTTCAAGTCAAAGGATGTCACCCACTCGTGAGAACCGACTTGGGGTTCCTTCACATAACCACCCGCAAAATCACCCTTGGGTTTTTCGGTCTTGGCAGGAACCGCAATCTTCTGCTTGTTCAACAGACGATAGATGATAGTGTCCCAGATAGTAGTCGTACCAAACACATCTTCATAGTTCACACCACCACGGTATGCCATAGTCATTGCCAGAGTGATCAGACCGAGTTTCTCTTCCAGTAGGTCAACCAGTTCAACATCTCGGATGTTGTAGTCAATGAACTTCTGGTGATCTTCCTTGTACAGTGTGTGTAGGTTGCCGTGCTCCTCATACGAGAGTTTGCGTTCACCCAGTACGACATGGGCAATGTGATCCAGACGATAGGACTCTTGCTGTCCCAGAGTATTGAGAGTAAACTTGCGGAACAGATCATAGTAATCCAACTGAGCAATACCCATCAGATCATAGGTGTCCACATCTTTCATACCCATCTTACCACGAATGGTGCGAGACGAGACAGTACCCCAAGGTGAGAATCGTTTGGTGGATTCTTCTCCGATGACCTTTCTTGTTCTGTTAACAAGGTAGGGGATATCAAACTGCTTAGAGTTCCAACCAGTCACGATGTCAGGTGAACCATGATTCTGCCAGTAGTCAAGGAACTGATCTAGTAGTTGCAACTCTGAGTTGCACTGAGTATAGATGCAGTTCTCTTTGGCAGTGTACTCACCCAGACCCCAGACACGAAAGAAGTCTTCCTTACTAGACTTGGTACAGATTGCGGTGACTGGATAGTTTGCTTGATCTGGTTCGGGGAAACCTTCGTCCGACTGAACCTCAATATCAATGGTAGTGATTACAGGGAGTTCACGATCAAACTTGATGTCGTTGGGAAACTCCTCTGCGATATACTGTGAGATGAAGTTGTTCTGTCCATAGACCTTGAAGTTGTCTACATGTTGGTATCGTTTGCTAAACTCGGTTGCTTCTCGCATGGTCTCAAACTGAATGGGTTCAACAGGTCTGCCATCTAGTGTAGACCATCCAACATTCTTACGACCACTGACATACATGGTAGGTTTGAAGGGGATGCGTTTCTTGACACGTTGACCATCTTTGTACCCACGATAGAGCAGGGTAGAACCGTATCTGTCAATGCTTGTGTAAAAGTCCATATAGATTCCTCATAATTAAGTACCCATTATACACGAACAAACAGGCAATGTCAATCAATAATTTTAAAAGTATTTCCCCAGTGTCTTTCCCAAGGTTTCTGTTCCATACCTTCATGGGTTTGAGTGATACCAAATGATTTAGATATCACTTGGGTTGATGCTCTCGTGAACTTAGTGGGTCGTTCAAACCTAGAGTTATATACTTTATGCAGTTCTTTTGCTGTGGTACCGTGACCAATCTTGTCGGTGTCAGCATAATGGCACATAAAGGTGTACTCACTATTGATTGGATTATGAGATAGGTAGGTCTTGACAAGTCTCTCCATACAACCATAAGGACCACCATTGAGAGGGAATTCTTTGTTCAATAATAAGTCATTCATGTATATTGCACATCTACGAGAGAGGGAGTAGCAAGACATAAACAGTCCATGATTTGCCCAGTCAAGTCCGTGCTCCATAGAGAAGTCGTGTTGTTTTTTGAACTCGTCTGCGTCCTCAAGATAGGAATCGTGTTCCATTACATAGAATCGTTCTTTACTCTCGGCACGTTTCTTTATCAACTGCCAATGAGATATATCACCCGCTCGTTCACTTGGGGAACTGCTCAAACCCCTCTGCATCTTATGTTGCAAAGGTTGCCAGTTATAGAGGGGTTCTAGTTCTGAGATGGTATCGGGGGTGTAACACTGAATGACTTCAATGTCAAGGATGTCTTGTTTCTGCCATGATTCTAACGCAATCTCTGTATACTTCACAGAGGTCGGATTGTTCAAATCTGCAATCATATATGCTTTCATAATATACCTAAAAATGTCGGGTGACCTATTAAGTCACCCTAGTTCTGTCTATCTATACAAGTGGTAGGATAGCAACAATTGATGTAACTAAAACTATCAAACTTAGTAGCGCATCTCCGAGTCTCTCTACTCGTCCAAATGTGCGGGTCTTCATAACTTTTTTGCTCCAGATTGGTGGGAAGATTATCCTTCCGCTATTATATATAATGGTAATGTTCTATGATAGAGGTCATAACCAAATGTCATGTCACTTTTTTAAACAAAAAAGGAGGGATCAGTATCAGGGTCACTCTCAAAACCAAATGAGAAGGTAACTCTAGATACTGTTGGTTCCAGTTGATGCCATGTTCCTCTCGGAATCCATACACAATCGCCTGGTTTCATAACAACAGTTTCGTCTGCATTCGTTGGTTCCTCCGTGTATCCAATAGTGATCTTACACTCATTGATTACTTGGAGTAGGAATACATCCATACTGTCCTTATGTCTTGGGTACGAACCAGAGAACTGACCAAACCCACAAAACGCAATGTTCGTGATTTGAGGTGCTCCCTTCTCGTACTCAAATTTCTTAGGGGCAGGGTCTACAAAGAACTCTTCCATCTCCGCAACAATATCTTTTGCGATTTGAGGTGCAGACCCTCGTTCGTGAAACGAGTTCATACCCAGTCGTTGCTTATCACGATTCCAGTCGTAAAGTTTATCTGGATGAGTATCAACCATTGGCATGACATCGTTCCACTGGTAAGATGTAATCTCTTCTATCCTACCCCACCAATGTTTCTTATCACGAATAGATTGTATGTTATCGTCAAAACGACTCATTTGTTTCCTATATTATATTTGGGGCAGAGTTCCCATTCATCTTTCTCCTTAAATCCGATGATTTTAATCTGTCGTAATGGTGCACATTCCGTTGCAACTTCTTTGTTCTGTATCTCAACAAGACCCCAGTCTGACAGTAGTGTCGCGATAGTGTTGCGTCTCTCTACGTCTGATTGTTCTAGGTTTGCTTTCTTACCATCCAAGATAAACAGTTCTTTGAAGTGTACGATATAGTACCTTCCCTGCTTATGTAGAATGTGACACGACTGAAACAGTTTCTGTTCTTTGCGTGAGGCAACTCCGATTCTTGTTAGAGTTTCACGCACTTTGAGGAAATCATCGGGTTCTGCCAGAGTGATCTCTAGCATACTCACAGGACTCCATGATACTAAGTTACTTTCTTCCACCTTTATTCACCTTTTCTTTTATTTGTTTAATTTGAGAAGGTGATAAGAGGGATAGTATTTGTCGTGCCTTTTCATTACTATATCCATAATATTCTTTCACCGACTCAAGGTCATTTTCTAATTCAGGTTTTACCCATTTAGAGAAACGTTTCCGTTTCCTAATGATATTTATAAGAAAAGAAAATTGTAGACGTGAGTCTAGGTGGTGGTACTTGTTCATCTCATTTGCGATAACAACAGTGTCAGAGAAGTAAGACAGTGAACGGTTTACCATAAAACCATTGTATGCCTTCTCGTCATCACGAGTTACCATGATGTCTTTCTTGGAATAGTTAATCGCATTTACATAATCAAAGGGATTCATTAGGGGTATAAACTCCGTTGCCAAGGCAAATTATTAGGGTCTGGTTCGTCAGTAGTTTCAACAAGTATACCACACTTCTGAAGGAAAGTCAATCCTTCTTGCGATTTATAGTTGTGTCCATAGACAACTCTGGTGATTCCAGATTGATGGATGAGTTTGGCACAATCAATGCAGGGGGCACAGGTAGAATAGAGAACTGCACCCTCCGTCTGTTCCGTTGACTTTGCAACCTTTGTGATAGCATTCGCTTCCGCATGTAAAACTTCATCCTTAGTTTTTAGTTCGTGATTGAGTTCGTATTCGCAGTTGTTGTCCCATCCACTTGGCATACCATTGTATCCGATAGAGATGATACGATTATCTCTTACGATAACACAACCGACTTTCATTCTTCGTGCATGTGACAACTCGGCATAGACCTTCGCTGTCTGTAGATGTGCTTGATCCCACTTATCCAAAATCAAACTCCATCTGAGAAGGAATCCACTCACCATTAACATTGGTCAATGATATGGGTATGTACCTGCCCTTTACCGCATTTTCAACAATTATAACATAGTCACCAGATGCCGTGTGAATTTTGTTACCATAAACATCAGTAGTTAGACAGTTGTTAATAGTCTCACTGTGTTTGATATATTTAATCATTCCATCAACTGCTTTATGTTAGGACGGAAGTATCCTTCTGGTTTCATAATCTTTCCGTTCTCGTCCTTGATTGCTTTGCCGTCAACGAACTTAGACATATTGGATGCCCTCACTTCGTTCCAGACCTTATCAAAGGGAATATCCAAAGTAGATGCCATGCCCATAATGACCCATACCATATCTACAAGTCCATCTGCGACTTCTACAATGTCTTTGTCTTTGAATGCTTGGAGTGTCTCGTTGTACTCCTCACTGATTAAATCCATATACAACTTTGCTTGTTTTGATTCCAGTCCACCAAAATCTGGTACATCTTGGTCTCCTGCTATCATAAATTCTTCTACTTCATCTTGATAAAACATACTATAATCCTATTAGGTGCCAACCGTGATTGGCAATTGCATTTAATATAATGAACCAACAAGTTGCCATGTGGGTTACCCACCACACAGTACGAATGACCGCAACTGTGTTTGCTTGCTTGTCGGTTTCTCCGACTTTCTCACCTAGACTCTTTGCCCAGATTCTCCACCACTTACTCATCCAGATTCTTCTTACCTTCTTTTCGGAATCTCTTATTATACTTTCTTTTGATTCTCTTGGCAACCCCACTTCGTGCTAGGTAACAATACATTTGTCTACCATAACCAAATGCATCGTATTCATCACCATCGTTCGTTGGTATTTTTGGGTTCTTTTTAGTCATCCCATTCCCCGAAGATTTGTGGAGAAGTCTCTGCGGCACGTTCCATATCATACTCTCGTGGGAAATGCCTGAGACAACTGTATGCTCGTTGACGAACCTCACTAGGGATTCTTGGAGTCACCTTGGGGTTCAACAAGTCAATCAGAAACTTCTCGGTGCGTTCTATTGATTCTCTTCGTTCATTTGGCATAGTCATTTTCTGTTCTATACCTCAGTTCTTTTTTCATACATTCTTTAATTACTGGGTTAATGTTTTGAGAATTAAGAACATTGCCAATATGAGCAGTATCCATTTCAGCAACAGATACATATTTAAGAGGTTGATCGCCATTAATACCATACGTTCCCCATTTAACTATATGCCGTTGAGCAGTATGGGGTTCATTAGAGTATTTAAATAGGTCAATCTGATCAGAATGAACCGAACATCTTATGTAGTCCAGTCCACCATCTACCATGTAAATTTTACCATTCTTATCGGTATGTTTCTGGTAGTCGTGACGATGACGAGACTCTAGGACAGTTCCGTCAGGGGTTTGTATAGCATTTCTAATTAATTGCATATTTCCTCCGAATCCGAAAGTATTTATACGAACTCTACATTTGCCATGCATTCAGTCAGACATGCGACAAGGTTTAATTCATGGTCTGCAACAAAAGCATTCTTGTATTGATAATCAGCAAGGATCAGTACCAGTTGCGGAATGGATTGAGGTTGTACCTTTCCTTCCATAGAGTCATAGATGCCACGGAAGATTGCGGCAGGTTCGGTGTCCATATTGTTGACCACCCATGACCGCATCTTCTTGAAGTCCTTACTCTTTAGTGATTGGAAAAGACCACTATAGTTGCCATTACTATCATTAATGAGTACCGAAGTTTCCAACTTACCAGAGATAGAATAACGTTGTGACTCGTTGAGTACACGTCTCCAGTCGGGGGCATACTTACCAATCAGTCCCGCAATCACATCGTTGTTATACTTGACACCCTCACCATCTAAGATGATTTGTAGACGAGTCATAAACTCACCACAGAGGTGTGCCATAGACTTCTTGGAGGTATTGAACTCATAGACTGCACATCGGGAGTGTAGTGGTTCAATCACCTTGTTCTTGAAGTTGCAAGTTAGGATAAATCGGCAGTTCTGAGAGAACTCTTCAATAAATCCACGCAGTGCGGGTTGGGTTGATTGTGCATTAAGGTAGTCTGCCTCATCTAAGATTACGACTTTGTAACCACCAGAGAGAGAAACTGATGAGGCAAACTGTTTGATCTTCCCACGTAGGGTATCAATGTTACCCTCTTCCGAACCATTGATGACGATATAGTCAAGACTAAGTTCGTCACATATCGCACGGGCAATAGTAGTCTTACCAGTACCCGCAGTACCAGTAAATAACATATTAGGGATTTCACCTGAGTCTACAATCGCTTGGAATGTATCTTTCAGGTCTTGGGGTAGGACAGTAGTACCGATCAGTCGGGGACGATACTTCTCAACCCATAGGAATTCTTTAGACATTGTGTCTCCATAATAAAAGTAAAAGTGTTTCTAATAGTGTACATTGTACAACATATGAAACAAAAAGTCAAGAAAAAAAGGGGGTGAATTAACACCCCCCAAAGTCTTAATCAACAGACTGTTCAGACTGGTACTCTTCACAGAGTTGGATGATCTGGACTGCTTGGTCTCTCAACTGACCAATGGTGGTGAGTTCTTCACCCTTGAAACCACCTCGTTGTACAACAGTATCAACTACTGCGACTGTAGAACGAGCAACTCGGTTACCCAGTTCGTAGATGTTTGAGTGATCTCGTTCTGCTTTTTTTGCTTCTGCCATCTTATTATGCTCCGTAAGTAGATGATTTTTCTAGTGCAATAAAGTATTCTATTGCGGATTGTTTGCTAGTGAACTGAGAAATTAGTTTAGAACTAATACCCACCTCAAAGTCTTCGTTGACAACCTTTAGGTTGCTAACATTCATAATGAAGTTGAAATCAACTCCTTCTGGATATGTACCCTCTACGTCAATAGAGAATGCGTTACTCGTTGCGTCCTTACTGTCAATGACAGATAGACGAATGGCACCAGTGGTAGGTGAGATAGAAATCTCATCGTGACCAAGTGCGGCAGCGGCACGTTTGACTTTACCTAGAGTGTCTGTATCTAGGGAAAACTTAACTTCAGCATCAGGCATATTGATGTCTTTTCCTGGCGAGGTCAGCATCTCTGGATCAGAGAAGAAGTACTTCACAGACGAACGTCCGGTAGAATCACCTACAGTCACATAGTCTTTTTCAAACTTGAGTCGTGGTTGGTCAACCAATGACAGAACATTCAAAAACTCTGACAGGTCATAGATGCCAAAGGATGCAGGAAACGGTTCTGCAAGTTCTGCGGTTGATAGAACATTCCGTGCTACCGAGATAGTCTTTACAGTACTGCCTTCGGTGATAACGATGTTCGGGTTAATGGTCGCATAGTTCTTGAGAACCTGCATGGTAGTATCGGATAGTTCCATAATATATTTCCTCAGTTAATTTATAGTGTATAATAGCACATGGATCATTTAAAGTCAAGACTTAATTTTACTAAAGTTCTTTTCTTTCACAAACTCAATCTTACGGTGGAATGCCGCATCCTCAAGTTCACTCTTGTGAGAGATAACAAACACATTGGTATCCTCACCCAGTGTAGAGATAATCTTCATCAGATTCTCAATACCATCCTCGTCCAGAGAAGAGTCAAATGTCTCATCAAGGATCAGTAGATTGGTTGCCACACTGTTCTTCATCTTTGCGATCTGTCTCCAAGTAAATAGTAGGGACAGGTCAATCCGTTGCTTCTCACCCTCAGAGAATGAGTCATACGAAAAGGCATCGCGATGTCTAGATCGGATAGTCTCTTGGAAAGACTCGTCCAGATCAAAGTGTACAAAGAAGTCTAGGATGTTCAAGTACTTGTTGGTCAACTGATTGATGACTGGCAAGTACTGTTTGATAATCTTGGTCTTGATACCAGTATCTTTGAGCAACTCAGCATACACCTGATTGTACGAGAACTGTTCGTTCAGTCGGTACTTTGATTCCTGTAGTTCTTCTTTGTCAGTACGCAGTGTCTCTAACTCAGTATTTGCTTCTGACAGATCACCAGTACCTTCGTCAATACTAGAGACCTCACCATTCAGTGTATCAATGTTTCGGTTGATACTCATAATCTCTTGGGTGTTTGCGTCAATCTTAGACTGCCAGTTGCGAATGTGATCTTGCATACGATTGAGTTCTTCCATCTTCGCATCCAAGTCTGCCTTACGGAGATCGTGCATTTGTAACGCACCGTCAATAGTACCCGCACGAGTCTTACATTTGTTCAGATGATACTCTTTCAACCTACGATCAATATCCTGATCACAGGTAGGACATTTGTCATTATTCTCAAAGAACTTTGCCTGTTTGACTACATCCTTCTGTTGTGCCTTAAACCCTGCCGCATACTCACCAAGAGATTGTAGTTCCTTACCAACATTGACAATCTCGGTAGTGACTTCTTTGGATGCGGTGACCTCTTCGGTGACCTTGGCATTTGCCTCATTGAGTACACGAATGTCTTCCTGCAACTTCTTGATACTATCCAACTTCTGCTTCTTCTGGTGACTGGATATCGCACTTAGGTCACGCAGATATTTCTTCTGAGCATTGATCTTGGTATCACACAGATTCAGTTGATGGGTATTGTTGGCAATCTGATCCTTGAGTACAGACATCTTCTCCTTCAACAGAGAGTTCATCTTGGAGAACATATTGATATCCAAGAGGTCTTCAATTACCTCTCGTCTAGAACCTCCGGTCAACTGCATGAACGGCACAAACGAACTAGAACCCAGTACCACAATCTGGTGGAATGATTTGTGGTTCAACTTGATGATGTTCTTCTCAAGCATAGACTGGTATTCCTTGGCATGGGAATCTTGGTTCACCATATTACCATTGACCCATATCTCAAACTTATTAGGTTTGATGCCACGGATAACCTTGTACTGCTGTTTACCAATATCAAACTCAACCTCCACCAATGTACCTTTGCCATTGATAGTGTTGATCAGTTGGTTCTTAGATATCTTGCGATGGGGTTTGCCGA
>Ga0102812_10000794_pt1 | contig 22347 bp, 24 predicted proteins | sample ColrivemetaGS713_FD_79334 | JGI IMG/M metagenome (GOLD analysis project Ga0102812, IMG submission 79334) | Estuarine microbial communities from the Columbia River estuary - Flood tide ETM metaG S.713 | ecosystem: Environmental > Aquatic > Marine > Intertidal zone > Estuary | place: USA...
CGCCTTTATCCAGCCCGATCAGCGACTTTTGATCCTGACGACGGGGTCCGAAACCCCGGGCCAGATCGCCAAGTTCCTGACCGAACGCGGCTATGGTAAATCGCGCATGACGGTGCTGGCCGCCATGGGTGGTAAAGACGAACAGCGGTTTGACGGGGTCGCAGACAGCTGGGGGCATAGCGTGCCCGCCTTTAACACGCTGGCCGTCGAATGCGTCGCCGCGACCGATGCCGCGCTTTTGCCTCGTGTGCCGGGTCTGGCAGATGAACTGTTCCGGTCCGATGGGACCATGACCAAGCAAGAGGTGCGGGCCGTAACCTTGGCCAAACTGATGCCCATGCGCGGCGCGCTTTTGTGGGATATTGGCACTGGATCGGGGTCGGTCGCCATCGAATGGATGCGCGCAGCCCGCTATGCCCGCGCCATCGGGATCGAGCCCCGTGCGGATCGTCTGGCGCTGGCGGCAGAAAACGCGCTGGCACTTGGCACGCCGGGCCTGCAACTGATCGAAGGCACAGCGCCTGACGCGCTTTCCGGTCTTGAACGCCCCGACGCCATTTTCATCGGTGGTGGGCTTACGCCCGATGTGTTTTCTGCATCTTGGGATGCGCTCAAGCCATTGGGCCGTTTTGTCGCCAATGCGGTCACCCTGGAGACCGAGGCCGAACTGATCGCATTGCACCGCGCCCACAGCGGGCAATTGGTGCGGATCGCGGTGGATCGGGCCGAACCTGTCGGGCGGTTGACTGGTTGGCGGCCCGCCATGACCGTCACCCAATGGAGCCTCGTAAAACGATGACCGGAACCCTTTATGGCGTGGGCCTCGGCCCCGGTGCGCCGGATCTTATGACCCTGCGGGCGGCGCGGCTGATCGAAGGGGCTCGGGTGATTGCCTATCCGACCCTTGCCGGTGCCGCGTCCTTTGCACGGTCGATTGCGGCTGAATTGATCGCTTCGGGCACGCAGGAAATCGTGATGGATGTTCCCATGACCGTCGATCGCGCCCCAGCGCAGGCCGCCTATGACGACGGTGCAGCGCGGATCGCGGCGGCGCTGGATCAGGGCAACGATGTGATTGTTCTGTGCGAAGGTGACCCCTTTTTCTATGGGTCCTTCATGTATCTTTATGCCCGTTTGTCTGACCGCTATCCGACCGAGGTCGTGCCGGGTGTGACCTCGGTCACCGCATGTGCCGCACGGGCAGGGCGCCCGCTGGTTGCGCGGAACGAACGGCTGACAGTTTTGCCGGGGCCGTTGCCGGAACCGGAAATGCGGGAAAGAATCCTCGGCGCTGAAAGCCTCGCGATCATGAAGGTTGGGCGGCATCTGCCCAAAATCCGTGCCGTGATTGCCGACCTCGGGCTTACGGACCGCGCGACCTATATCGAAAGGGCGACTTTGGACGAGGAGGTCATTCTGCCTCTGTCGGATGCACCCGAAAAAGCGCCCTATTTCTCAATGATCCTTCTCACGAAAGGGAACGACCCGTGGCTGTAACTCCTGTAATTTTGGCCCTGTCCCGATCTGGAGAGGCCGTTGCACACCGCATCGCAACAGGCATCGGCGCATCGGTGCACGGGCGGCAGGGGCGTGTTGATCGCGCCGATGTGTTTTTCGAAAATGCGCTGGATCATACGCGCGCCTTGTTTGCCGCAGGGGTTCCGGTGATCGGCGTCTGCGCGAGCGGTATTTTGATCCGTGCGGTGGCCCCCATGTTGGCCGATAAACGCGCCGAACCGCCGGTTCTGTCGGTGTCGGACGACGGATCAGTTGTTGTGCCGCTTCTGGGCGGGCACCGCGGTGCGAACCGACTGGCGCGGCAATTGGCCGATATTCTGGGCGGCGCTGCCGCGGTGACCACCGCTGGCGATGTGGCGCTGGGTGTTGCGCTGGATGAACCGCCCGCTGGCTGGCGGCTGGCCAACCCCGATGACGCGAAAGAGGCGATGGCGCGTCTCTTGTCAGGTGCTGGTGCCACCATCGACGGCGACGAGGCCGCCAAGGCCGATTGGTTGGCGGATCTGCCGGCCGGCGACGGCGCCGTTTTGACCTGCACGATGGAACCGGTCGATACTGCCCCCGGTCTTTTGCATTTCGCCCCAATGCGCGTGACATTGGGCGTTGGCTGTTCGCGCAATTGCCCACCAGAGGAACTCGCTGCGTTGGTGACTGGTGTGTTGCAAGACGCCAACCTGTCCCCGGCGGCCATCCATTCGGTGTCGACAATCGACCTCAAGGCCGATGAACCCGCGATCCTTGATTTGGCACGCACGCTGGATGTGCCGCTTCGGCTGTTTACGGCTGCCGATCTGGAAACGGAAACTCCGCGTCTGGAAAACCCGTCGGATGTCGTCTTTGCCGAAGTCGGGTGCCACGGCGTTTCTGAAAGTGCTGCCTTGGCGCAGGGCGGACCTGACGCTTCGCTATGGTATGCAAAACGCAAGACCGCCAATGCCACCTGTGCGCTGGCTGTCGCGCCTGCCCCGCTGACCGAATTGCGCGGGCGTCCGCGTGGGCGTCTGTCCGTTGTTGGCATTGGCCCGGGCCAAGCCGCGTGGCGGACACCAGAAGTATCTCATCTTGTCTCCGATGCCGAAGAACTTGTCGGTTATGGATTGTATATTGACCTTCTTGGTCCGCTAGCTGCTGGCAAGCAGCGGTCGGATTTCCCGCTGGGCGGCGAAGAGGATCGCTGCCGTTATGCGTTGGAACGGGCGGGCGAGGGGCGCAATGTCGCGCTGGTGTGTTCGGGCGATGCGGGCATCTATGCGATGGGCGCCTTGGTGTTCGAACTGTTGGACCGCGCCCCCGACGAATTGGGCGTCAGCGATGCCGCCCGCCGGGTCGAAGTTGTGTGTTCCCCCGGTGTTTCAGCGCTTCAGGGGGCAGCGGCCCGCGCCGGTGCGCCGCTTGGGCATGATTTCTGCACCATCTCGCTGTCCGATCTTTTGACGCCCCGCGCCGATATCATTCGCAGGCTACATGCCGCCGCCGAGGGCGATTTCGTGATCGCCTTTTACAACCCTGTGTCCAAGACCCGCCGCACCCTGCTGGCCGAGGCACGGGATATCCTGCTGCAACACCGCCCCGCAGACACGCCCGTAATGCTGGCGTCGAACCTTGGGCGTCCGACGGAATATGTTCGCTACCGGCGCCTTGATGAACTTCAGGTGGACGAGGTTGATATGCTGACGGTTGTTCTGGTCGGGTCGTCCAATACACGGCTCGCCCGTTTGGGCGAAGGTCCCCGCATGTTCACACCGCGTGGCTATGCCCGCCGGATTGATGGCGATCTGAAAGATGTCGGAAACCGGCATATCGAGGATGGGGTGGCAAATGACACATCGTCCAAGACAAAAATCATGGGAGGCGCGGCATGACCGTATTCTTTATCGGCGCCGGTCCCGGCGACCCTGAACTGCTGACGATCAAGGCCGCCCGTGTGATCGGGGAATGCCCTGTGTGCCTTTACGCCGGGTCGCTTGTCCCGGCCGAGGTCGTGGGCTGCGCCCCCGAAGGTGCCCGGGTTCTGGACACCGCCGCAATGACGCTCGACGACACCCATGCCGAGATTCTGGCCGCCCATGCAAAGGGACAGAATGTGGCGCGGGTCCATTCGGGCGATCCGTCGCTATATGGTGCGATTGCCGAACAGATCCGCAGGCTCAAGGCTGACGGGATCGATTACCAGATCATCCCCGGTGTGCCGGCCTATGCCGCCGCCGCCGCCGCGCTGGGCACCGAATTGACCATTCCCGAGGTTGCGCAATCGATCATCCTGACGCGGATGTCGATGAAATCGACATCGATGCCGGCAGGTGAAACCTTGGAAAATTTCGCCCGTACGGGTGCGACTTTGGCCATTCATCTGGGCATTCGGGCCCTGCGCGAAATCGAACGTCAGCTTGCCCCGCATTATGGCGCCGATTGCCCGCTCGCGGTTGTTTACCGCGTCGGTTGGCCCGATCAGCAGATCATTCGGGGAACGCTGTCGGATATTCACGCCAAGGTTCGTGCCGCGAAAATCACCCGTACTGCGCTAATTCTTGTCGGGCCGGCGCTGGGTGGCGATCACGGATTCCCAGATTCTGCGCTTTATGATGCGGCCAAACCCCATGTGTTGCGTCCAAGGGTCAAGGCTGCGGCAGGTGTGATTTAAACGCGTCACATCAATAGCTTATATTGATCAGGCCGACCGGTTAACTTGATTTTCAGTCATCTTGCGCCATCCTGTCCCCAGATGGGATGGAGACCGCGATGACTGATTTTCTGCCAGAGGCCGTGCGCAAAGGGCTGGAAGATGCCCGTAAAGCCGCGCAACGCAAATCGTCACGCCTATGCGTGCATGACGGTGATCGCGTGCTCAAGGTTTTGCGGATGTGGGATGGCGGCTTTGCCATGGATGCCAAGGACGCGCCGAACCTGCGGGGCCATGTGGAAATTTATGATGGCGCGCGGCATCTTTACCAGTGCCTCGTCGTCGCCTCGGTCGAGGAAGAGGGCGAACGGATCTTCGAATTCAAATGGCATACGCCCGTATCCGACCGGCCCGCTGCCGACTTTATCGTCGATAAGGAACAGCCGGTTGCACTGATCGGGCGCTAGGTCGGGAAATCGACGGGCACGACAGGCTCAAAACAGCGTCCGCTTGTCCAATCAAGGGGCATCCAGAATGTTCCCGCCGGATCTGTTGGCTGATCATGGATAAAAATCGGGGCCACTGCGTCGAACGCAGATAGCCCCGATGTGCAGGTGATCCGTTTGCGCATGTCCTATTGAAGGTCGGCAAATGCCTTTTGCAGGCGGCCCACGGCCTCGATCACCTGTTTGCGCGGGGCTGCAAAGTTGAACCGCAGGAAATTTTCGCCGCCCGTCCCGAATGTATCGCCGTGGTTGGCGGCGATCTTTGCCTCTTTTTCCACGCGGCGGGTGAATTCGGCCGGGGCCATGCCGGTCCCCGAAAAATCGACCCACGCCAGATAGGTCGATTCCATCGGCATCGAGGACAGGCCTGGGATCGCATTGACGCCCGCGTCAAAAACCTTGCGGTTTCCATCCAGATAAACGCAGAGGTCGTCGACCCAGGCCGCGCCTTCGGGGCTATAGGCCGCTGTCGCCATGAACAGGCCAAAGGAATTGGGCGATATCCCGAGCGCCGCCATCCGACCGGCGAAAATCGCCCGCAGATCGGGGTCTTCGATGATGACGTTGCCGGAATGTGCGCCCGCGATGTTAAAGGTCTTGGTGGTAGCGGTCATCATCACGAGCCGGTCCGTGATCCCGTCGATCAGGGGCATCGGCGTATGATGCTGCCCCGGCATGACAAGGTCATGGTGGATCTCGTCCGAAACCAGAACCAGCTCATGCCGTTTTGCAAAGGCTGCAACGGCCTTGAGTTCGCCTTTGGTCCAGACGCGGCCACCGGGGTTGTGCGGCGAACACAGGATCACCATGCGTTCATTGCCGGTCATCATCGCGTCATAGGCGGTAAAGTCCATTTCATAGCGGCCACCGTTATTGACCAAGGGGCATTCGCGGACTTCGCGCCCCGCCGCCTTAATCACGCGGGCAAAAGCGTGGTAGACGGGGGTAAACAGGACAACCGCATCGCCGGGGGCGGTAAAGGCATCGACGCAAAGCGCTGTGCCATTGACCAGCCCGTGGGTGGTAAAGACCCAAGACGGGTCGATTTTCCATCCATGCCGGTTTTCCATCCACCACTGGATCGACGCCAGATAGGCGCTGTCGTTGCCAAAGTATCCATAGACGCCATGGTCGATCATGCCTTGCAGCGCGGCCTTGATCGGGTCTGCCGCGCGGAATTCCATATCGGCGACCCACATCGCGATCCCATCGTCGGGGGACACCCCGTAATAACCCTCCATCCCGTCCCATTTCACACAATGGGTGTTTCGGCGGTCGATTTGGGCGTCAAACTGCATGGGTATTCTCCGAATATGATCATCTCTACGCTAGCCAGATAGGCGCAAGACGCAAGGCCATGTTGCGCAAACGGGCGGCTTGTCTTACATGCATCGCCATGACATTGCGCCCTATCCTTATCCATCCCGATCCGCGTCTGAAAACCGTGGCGAAACCTGTCGATAGCATCGACAAGGACATCGCCCGTTTGGCTGACGATATGCTTGAAACCATGTATGACGCACCGGGGATCGGTCTTGCCGCGCCTCAGGTCGGTATCCTTAGCCGTATGCTGGTCATGGATGCGGTCAAGGATGAAAAAGCGGCCCCGCGCCCGATGGTTCTGATCAACCCCGAAATCATCTGGTCGTCCGAAGACCGGTCGGTCTATGACGAAGGCTGCCTTTCGATCCCCGAACAATACGCCGAAGTCGAGCGCCCCGCGCAGGTCAAGGTCCGCTGGACCGGTCTGGATGGCAAGGCGGTCGAGGAACAGTTTGACGGCCTCTGGGCGACCTGCGTCCAGCACGAGATCGACCATCTGAACGGCAAGCTGTTTATTGATTACCTCAGCCCGCTAAAGCGCCAGTTGATCACCCGCAAGATGCAAAAGCTAAAACGCGAAATGGCGCGCGGCTGATGGGTCACCGTCCCTATGTGATGTGGCCCGCCAAGGTTCTTCGGACCCCTGCTGCCGATGTGCCGGAAATCACCGACGATATCCGCGCCATCTGGGACGAGATGATCGAAGCTATGGACACAATGCCCGGCGTCGGTCTGGCGGCGGTGCAGTTGGGGATCCCTTTGCGGCTGGCAGTGGTGGATGCATCCGAACAGCGCGGTCAGGCCGTCCGCATGGCGAACCCTGAAATTCTCCATGCCTCGGTTCAGCCCCGCGACCACGAAGAAGCCTCTCCCAATCTGCCCGGTGTTTCGGCCAAGGTGACCCGCCCCCGTGCCGTCACCGTTCGGTTTTTGAATGCCGAAGGTCAGATCGAGGATAAGGATTTTGTGGGGCTTTGGGCAACAAGCGTGCAGCATCAGATCGACCATCTGGCGGGCAAGATGTATTTCGATCACCTGTCCAAGATGAAACGCGACATGCTGGTCCGCAAGGCCGCCAAGCTGAACAGGTAGCGTGATGCGCGTCATATTCATGGGAACCCCCGATTTTTCAGTGCCTGTCCTTCAGGCACTGGTGGATGCGGGCCACGAGGTTTGCGCCGTCTATTCCCAGCCGCCCCGCCCTGCCGGTCGTGGCAAAAAAGATCGTCCCAGCCCCGTCCATGCCTGTGCGCTGGAATTGGGCCTGCCGGTCCGCTGCCCGGTCAATTTCAAAGATCCCGCCACGGTGTCCGAACTTGCCGGTCTTGGCGCGGATATCGCCGTGGTCGTCGCCTATGGCCTGATCCTGCCACAAGTGGTTCTGGATGCCCCGCGCCTTGGCTGCCTGAATATCCATGCTTCGCTGTTGCCGCGCTGGCGGGGGGCTGCGCCGATCCATCGCGCCATCATGGCGGGAGACGCAGAAACCGGTGTCTGCATCATGCAGATGGAGGCGGGGCTGGATACCGGTCCTGTTTTGTTGCAGGTTGCCACCCCGATTGCGCCTGAGGAAACGACTGGCGAACTGCACGATCGCCTGTCTGAGATGGGCGCAAAGGCGATTGTCACCGCTTTGGCCGATTTGCCCGAATTGACTGCCGAACCGCAATCAGCCGATGGCGTCACCTATGCCACCAAGATCGACAAAGCCGAGGCGCGGGTTGATTGGTCACGCCCTGCGGTCGAGGTTGCCCGGCTGATCCGTGGGCTTGCCCCATTTCCCGGTGCATGGGCGGATGTGGCGGGCGAAAGGATCAAATTTCTGGGGGCCCGCGCGATTGATACCACGGGCGAGGCCGGGCAGGTGCTGGCCGGTTTTACCGTGGCTTGCGGTTCAGGCGCGGTGGAAATCACGCGGTTGCAGCGTGAAGGCAAGAAACCGATGGACACGGCCGAGGCCCTGCGCGGGCTGACATTGCCGGATCGTATTGCCTAGCTGCGCGGTGGCCGTGACCGATAAACCGGGAGCCGCCAGCCAAACGACAGGCTTCCCGCCCGCAGCGCAAAAGTGACGGCCGCGCAGGAGATCAGCGCAATTGATTGGTCCAACCCGATTGCTTTGGCACCCAGCGCCGCCGCCGCGCCCGCAAAGGCCGCCGTCAGGTAAAGCTCGCCCTGTTTGAGGACAAGCGGCACCTCGTTGCAGACAACGTCGCGCATCAGTCCGCCGAATGTCCCAGTCGCGATCCCCATGATCAGGACGACGCCCCAATGCTGCCCCATGTCCAGCGCGAGGCCGACACCCGCCGGAACCGCGATTGCCAATGCAATAGCGTCGAGCCATGTCAGCACGCGTAGCCGGCTTTCGAATAGATGCGCCGTCAGGAACACCAGACCTGCCGCAATCGCAGTGACCGCCAAGAGCGTGGGGTCAGCCATCCAGAAAATCGGATTGCGGTCCAACAAAAGGTCCCGGATCGTGCCGCCGCCAAGGGCGGTCAGCGCGGCGATAAACAGAAAGCCCACCAGATCAAGTTGGGCGCGACTGGCCACCAATGCTCCGGTGAGGGCGAAAACAAAGACCGAAGCGTAGTCAAGAAAGGGGAGGAGCGTCATCCGATCACTTGGGCGGGATCGTGTCCCACGCCCCCCGGTTTGAACGGCGCCATGCCCCGCCGCGCGAGTTCGTCGGCGCGTTCGTTTTCAGGGTGCCCTGCATGTCCCTTGACCCATTCCCACGTTACGCGGTGGCGGGCGGCGGCGGCATCGAGCCTTTGCCACAGCTCGGCGTTCTTTAGCCCACCTTTTTTGGTCCAACCGTTCCGTTTCCAGCCGTGGACCCATTTGGTGATCCCGTCCTTTACATAGGCGCTGTCGGTCACGACGGTGATCGTGCTGGGTTTGTCCAGCGTTTCCAAAGCGTTGATCGCGGCCAAAAGCTCCATCCGGTTGTTGGTGGTTTCGGGCTCGCCTCCGAACAACTCGCGTTCTTTCAGCACGGTTTCACCGTCCCGGGCGATCAACAGCGCGCCCCAGCCGCCGGGGCCGGGATTGCCGGAACAGGCGCCGTCGGTATAGGCGAAAAGGTCAGGCATTCGCGGGCTTTCCTGCAGTCATGATAACAAATGGGTCGTCGGTTCCGGCCAGACCGGGACCCGAACCTTCGCGCCAAGCAGTGACATTCAGGCCCGCCTCGGTCAGCAGGTCGCGCAATTCATCCACGGTGACAAAGGTATAAAGCCGGTCAATGCTGTCGCGGGTTGTGCCGCTGCCGGTCTTCATCCCGATATGGAACAGGCCATCGGGCCGCAGGGCTGTCGTGATCGCCGCCAGATGACGGGGGAGGTCCTTTCGCGCAGCGTGGAGCAGGCTGAAATTTGCCCAGATGCCGTCATAGGCCTCGATGGCATCGAGATCGTCAAAACGGCCTTGTCGCGCGGGCAGGGCAAAGCTGTCGCGGGCGAGTGCCACCATCGCCGCCGAGGCATCCACCGGATCAGGGTCAAAACCCGCCGCCCGCATATGCGCCGAAGCGGTCCCTGGCCCGCAGCCAAGATCCAAGACACGCGCGCCTTGTGGCAAGGCGTTCATAAAAGAAACCAGATCCTTGTCCGGCTTTGCGGACAGGACCATTCGCGCATAGTCTGCCGCCCGCGCGTCATAGACAGCGATTGTGCGTTCGTCCGTCACAACAGGATCGGAAGCAGCGACAAAAGAACGATGCTTGTCAGACCGACCCGCAGCGACATCCACCATTTCGGCGCGAGGCCTTCTTTCCAAAATAGCCAATCCAGCGCCAGGAGCGCGATAAAGCCGATCAAAAGGTTCATTGCCGCCGATACCGGCCCGCTGCCCACCATCAGAAATGCCCAAAGAGCGGGAATAACCGAAAGCCCGTATCCTGTGGCCGCAATCTGGCCTGTGGCCTTGGTGGCAAAGCCCCAAAGAACGCCGGACATAAAGGCCAGAATGATCTGCCCATAGGCAAGGCTGACATAGGGGCCCACAAACCTCGCGCCAAGCACCCTTTGGCCCCATGCCCCGATTTCCGGCGACAGCATGGTTAGCGCCCCCCAGACAAAGGGGATCAGGCCAGCCAGACCAAGGATAAGAGCAGAGCGTGGGATATTCGTCATACCATGGGTTTTGCCGCAGGACTGGCCCCTGTGCAAGCGCCCAAAGACTATGCCGGTTGCCGCAATACCCGTGGCACCTTGAATTCGACATTCTCGGTAGCTGTTTCGACGGTTTCGACCGTCAGATCATAGCGCGCACGGAACGCGTCGATCACTTCTTCGATCAGAACCTCTGGGGCAGAGGCACCGGCCGTCAGGCCAATGGTTTTGATGCCATCCAATGCGCGCCAGTCGATGTCCGTCGCCCGCTGAACCAGCTGGGCATAGGAACAGCCTGCACGCGACGCAACTTCGACCAGACGGCGGGAATTCGATGAATTCGGCGCGCCGACGACCAAAAGAGCGTCTGACAAGGGTGCAATCGCCTTGACCGCTTCTTGACGGTTCGTGGTGGCGTAGCAGATGTCCTCTTTGTGGGGGCCGACGATTGCGGGAAAACGCGCCCGCAAAGCCGCGACCACATCGGCAGTATCGTCGATGGACAGCGTTGTCTGGGTCACAAACGCCAGTTTGTCAGGGTTCCTGACCGAAAGGGTGGCGACATCGTCTACCGTTTCGACCAGCAGAACCTCGCCTTGCGGTAGTTGTCCCATGGTGCCGACTGTTTCGGGGTGGCCCGCGTGACCGATCATGACCATTTGCAGACCCGCTTCGGCATGACGTTCGGCCTCGATGTGGACTTTGGAAACCAGCGGGCAGGTGGCGTCGACATAGACCATGTCCCGCGCTTGCGCTGCCTGGGGCACGGATTTTGGCACACCATGCGCCGAAAAGATCACCGGCCTGTCTGGGGGGCAGTCATCCAGTTCTTCGACAAAGATGGCACCTTGGGCGCGCAGGTTGTCGACGACAAATTTATTATGGACGATTTCATGCCGGACATAGACCGGCGCGCCCCATTTTTCGATCGCCATTTCGACGATCTTGATGGCGCGGTCCACGCCGGCGCAAAAACCATGCGGGGCTGCTAGGTAAAGGGTCAAGGGCTGCTTTGTCATAGCGCATAGGTAATCAAGGACCAGCGTGGCGTCCAGCCTTGGCGATGCTTATTGCCAAAAGGGCAAAACATGGCTCTGCCCGGGTTTTGGCGGCACCGGGGTCTAGTGATAGATGCAATCGAAATTCATAAATATGATTTCGAATTCACAAAATGGCGCAGTTAAATCAAAAGTAGAATATGATTAATTAATAGGCGGCTTTCGGATTGAAAAAAACGTTGCTCTGGCCGTTTCTTAAGGACGCTCACGGATCATTCCTATTTGATCAAAATCTCGAAAAAATTATGTCATTATTTAACTGAATCAATTTGCTGAAACAGCAAATAATTAGTATGCTAATCGCATCAGGTTGCCGAGTTTAGCGGTCGCGACTCTTGGCATGTTAGTTTTCCCGAGTAAACTTCGTCAAATGCGAGAAATCGCCCCCCCTTTTTTGTTCGCATAACTATACCAAGGTATAGTAGGTTATACGACTGCGTCCTCGTATTGTTCCACCGGGTTGGTAAATAAGTACAGAGTGGGTGCACTATTTACCGTAAGTTTGCGCTTTTCGACTTAATGGAGCTTGGGGAAAATAAAGTAATGAGCTTGGTCAGGGACGAAGAAGACTTTGAGTGGGCGTCCGAAGCATTTCGGAGCCACGCGTCTCGGATATCCGCTTATATCGCTGGCGCGATCAGTGTCTTCTGGTTTGCGCTCGGGCTTTACCTCGCCATTCCTGAACTGGTTGGCGTTTCCCTGTTCATGCTCGCATTCTCTCTGCCTGCAGCCATTTTCGCGGACTCCCGATATGGAACGATGATCCGGTTCGCATGGTTTATTTCCGGAATTGTTTCAGTAACAGCGGGCCATTTCATGGCCGGTCATGCTGCCGAAATCGATATCATGTTTATCGCTATGATTGGTGGCCCATATATTGCGTTCTCTCTGCGGAAAGACTCCGGCAAAATTGTCGTAGTTACAATACTCACGATTGCGGCATGGGTTTTGGTGGCGGTCGCGCCGGGAAACCTGTTCATGGAACCGGTCCTTGATCCCGAAACCGCTGCAGGCTTTGTCTCGCCGTCTATTCATGCGACGGCCATGTTGATTGTCGGGTCAGAACTTTTCTTGTTCGCGCAGCTGACCAATCGCTATAGCCACCGGCTCGTTCTTGCGAAACGTAAGGCGGAACACCAGAACTTGGCAAAGTCGGCATTCCTTGCGGCGATGAGCCATGAAATCCGGACGCCGATGAACGGCGTTATCGGGATGCTCGAAGTGCTGGGTTCGACCGATCTGACCCCTGAACAGCAATCTATGGTGGAAACCTCGCGGAATTCGTCCTTTGCATTGCTCCGGATCATCGACGACGTGTTGGACGTGTCGCGGATCGAAGCGGGTAAGATGTCGCTCCTGCCAGCTAGGGCGGAACTTCTCCCGATTCTTGAAGACACCATGCGAATGCTGCGCGGAACTGCGGACAAGGAAAATGTCCGTATGGTCATGAACTTTGCTTCGGACTTGCCAAAATCCATGATTTGCGACGAAGGCCGCGTGCGCCAGATTTTGATCAATCTGATCGGCAATGCGATAAAATTTAGCGGCAAACGTTCCGGTAACCAGATTGGCATGGTCGAGCTGCGGGCAGAAAGGCTTGGCAAAAACCGCATCCGGTTCCAGATCTCGGACAACGGCATTGGTATGTCCGAAGAAATGATAAGTCGTCTTTTCAACCCGTTTAGCCAGTCGGAAGAGGCGAGCTCGCGCAAGTTTGGCGGCTCTGGCTTGGGGCTTACGATTGTCTCGCAACTTTTGAAACTCATGAACGGTATGATAACCGTTCGCAGCGAAGTCGGGCAGGGGTCTGTCTTTACCGTGGTGCTGCCTCTCGCCCAACCCGAAGGCCATATGGAATTTGGGGACCTCACAGGTGTGTCCGTTATTGGCCTGGTGTCGCAGGATTTCCAGCAGGAATTCTGGGGTGGTTATATCACGGCGAGCGGCGGAACTATCCGCTGGGCAAAGAACGAATTCGAGTTCGCCCACCTTATGAAGCTGTCCGCTGATTCAATTGGCTTGGTGGCCCATATTACCAGTGAACTCACCTATGATGCCGAGTTGGTTCTTCGACTGAAGGACAAGCTGAGCGGCCGTAGGATGGTTGACGTTTCCGAAATCCGCACTGTTTCTCGGGGCGTAAGGCCCGATGGCACCTTGACCGTTCAATGTTCCCCGATGCTGCCCAGCGATCTTGTATTTGGGATCTGGCGAGTTGCACGGTTCTCGCCTGAAGATATCGTTCAAACGCAGCCAGTAAAAGTGCCCGAATTGGCCATTGGCGATGCTGTACAGACACAAAAAGCGAACATGAACGGTGCGCTTGCGTCGGTCGTGGCAGACACCAACGGCAAAGATCTTAAGAAGGTGCTGATCGTCGAAGACAATCCCGTGAACCAGACTGTGCTCAAGCTTCAACTGGAAAAGCTGGGCTATGCCAGCGATCTTGCGGCGGATGGCAAACAGGGTTTGCAAGCGTTCAAGGACGGTCACTATGATGTCGTCTTGACCGACTGTCAGATGCCCGAAATGGATGGTTTCGAAATGACGCTGGCCATCAGGCACTATGAAAGCCGGTTCCCGGCTGTGGCTAAGACCCCGATCATCGCAATCACCGCGAACGTTCTGGCCGGAGAGGCCGATCGTTGCCGTGCTGCCGGGATGGACGACTATGTTGCCAAACCTGTAAAGCTTTCGGATCTAAAGGAAAAAATGTCGAACTGGGCATGATTGACCAGGCCGTGGGGGCGCGGACATGTTTTTCCAAAATGGAAAGGGCCGGACATTTGTCCGGCCCTTTGCTTTTTAGATATCGCTGTCGATCATCGAGTCCATTTCGCGATCTGATCGCGGCTCTCTTGGCGGCCTGCCGATCACGTCGCGCAATTTGTCAAGCTCGATAAAGTTGTCGCACTGGCGCCGCAGTTCATCGGCGATCATCGGGGGCTGGCTGCGAATGGTTGAAACAACCGACACCCGAACGCCCTTGCGCTGGACAGCCTCGACCAGCGGCCGGAAATCGCCATCGCCGGAAAAGATCACGATATGATCGAGATGCGGCGCGAGTTCCATCGCATCTACGGTCAGTTCGATATCCATGTTCCCTTTGACCTTACGGCGCCCTAGGCTGTCGGTATATTCCTTGGCCGGTTTGGTCACCATGGTGAAGCCGTTGTAATGCAGCCAGTCGACCAGCGGCCGGATCGGGCTGTATTCGTCATTTTCAAGCAACGCGGTATAGTAAAACGCCCTGAGGAGTTTACCGCGCCGCATGAATTCTTGACGAAGAAGTTTGTAATCGATGTCGAACCCGAGTGACTTTGCCGCCGCGTAAAGATTCGATCCATCGATGAAGAGCGCTAACCGCTCGTCACGATAAAACATTTAAAATGGTCCTTCCGAATATCAACGCTGTCGTAAAGTCAAAGTGTGAGTGGTAACCCGACAACGCAACGACATGATACGGAATCGACCAGATGCCGCAAGGGACGACCTGCTCACAAACTAGGCACATCGGCGTGGTTGCGCTGGGGGGTAACCAGCCTTTGGTGGGTATGACTATATCCGAAACCATAGTTCTGGCGATTTCAGAAATATCAAAAAGGATGGGTGCAGCCTGTGTGTCCAGCCGGCTTTATCAGACTCCGTGTTTTCCGGTTGGGGCAGGGCCCGACTTTGTGAATGCGGTGATTCGGTTTGAGACGGATCTGTCGGCCGACCAGATTTTGGTCGAATTACACCAGATAGAGGCGGACTTTGGCCGTGTAAGGACGCAGCGCTGGGGCGCGCGGACGCTCGACCTCGACCTGATTGCCCTGGACGGTGCGGTTCTGCCTGATAGGTCTGTCTGGCTGCAGTGGAAGGATTTGTCGCCCGAGGATCAGTCTGTATTGGCTCCTGAACAGCTGATCCTGCCGCACCCACGCATGCAGGACCGCGCTTTTGTCCTTGTTCCGATGGCTGACGTATACCCCGACTGGCGCCATCCGGTTTTGGGTGTGACGGTGTCGGAAATGCGCGACGCTTTGCCCGCCGCGGCCCTGTGCGACGTTATTGCCTTGGATTGACGCGGTATTCTGTTGAAATGCGCTTGTATTTCCAGCTTTTGCCGAATAGATAGCGGGCTTCCTAGGACCCGCCCGATGATGACAGGAGAGCGCCAATGGCCCGCGTGACCGTAGAAGATTGCGTAGACAAGGTTCCGAACCGGTTCGAACTGGTTATGCTTGCCGCACACCGTGCCCGCGAAATCGCGACCGGCGCCCCCGTCACTGTTGCCCGCGACAATGACAAAAACCCCGTCGTCGCGCTGCGCGAAATCGCTGACGAAACCCAGTTGGCCGATGATCTGCGTGAGCGCATGATCGAGGCGCACCAAACCCAGATCGAGGTTGATGAACCCGAAGAGGACCAGATGGCCCTGTTGATGGGTGCGGAATCCGACAAGCCGGTCGAGGACGATATGTCCGAAGAAAAGCTACTTCGGGCGCTGATGGAGGCACAGGGGCAGCGCTAAACGCCGCCCTGTGGAGACTGGCGTGCACCCAAAGATGACCACCGCCGATGAACTGATCGCACTGGTCCGCGCCTATAACCCACGCACAAACGAAAAACTGCTGCGCGATGCCTATGACTTTGGGCAGCAGATGCACGAAGGCCAGTTCCGGCATTCCGGCGAGCCCTATTTCACCCATCCGATCGCGGTTACGGTCATCCTCGCTGAACAGCAGATGGATGACGCCACGCTGATCACCGCACTTCTTCATGACACGATCGAAGATACCAAGGCCAATTACGCCGAGGTCGAACGCCGTTTCGGGCGCGATGTCGCGGAACTCGTTGATGGCGTGACCAAGCTGACAAACTTGCAGCTGACCAATGCCCAGTCCAAACAGGCCGAAAATTTCCGCAAGCTGTTCATGGCGATGTCCCGCGATCTGCGCGTGATGTTGGTCAAACTGGCCGACCGTCTGCACAATATGCGCACGATCAAATCCATGCGCCCCGACAAGCAGGCCCAAAAGGCCCGCGAGACGATGGAGATTTTCGCCCCACTTGCCGGTCGCATGGGGATGCAGTGGATGCGCGAGGAGCTGGAAGACCTCGCTTTCCGCGTCCTGAACCCCGAGGCCCGCAACTCGATCATCCGCCGTTTCATCACGCTCCAGCGCGAAAGCGGCGACGTGATCCAGAAAATTACCAGCGACATGCGGGTCGAACTGGAAAAGGCGAACATTCAGGCCGAGGTCTATGGCCGCGCCAAGCGCCCCTATTCGATCTGGCGCAAGATGCAGGAAAAGGACCAAGGCTTTAGCCGTCTGTCCGACATCTATGGTTTCCGCATCATCTGCGCGACCGAGGTCGATTGCTATCGCATCCTTGGCGCGGTCCACCAGCGGTGGCGCGCCGTGCCTGGACGGTTCAAAGACTACATCAGCCAGCCAAAGACGAACGGCTATCGGTCGATCCACACGACCGTTTCCGGTCGCGATGGCAAGCGGGTCGAGGTTCAGATCCGCACTCGCGAGATGCACGAAGTCGCCGAAACCGGTGTTGCGGCGCATTGGTCCTATAAGAACGGCGAAAGGGTCGAAAACCGTTTTGCTGTCGATCCTTTCGGCTGGATTTCATCGCTGACCGAACGGCTGGACGACGAAGAGGATCACGATGAATTTCTCGAGGCGGTCAAGCTCGAGATGTATCAGGATCAGGTCTTTTGCTTCTCGCCCAAGGGCGATGTGATCAAGCTGCCCCGTGGTGCGACGCCGATCGATTTCGCCTATGCGATCCACACCCGGATCGGGTCCGCCTGTGTTGGCGCCAAGGTCGACGGGATGCGCGTGCCGCTTTGGACGCGTCTTAAGAACGGGCAATCGGTCGAGATTATCACCGCCGAAGGCCAGACCCCCCAAGCCACCTGGATCGACATTGCTGTCACCGGCCGCGCCAAGACCGCGATCCGCCGGTCGCTGCGCGAAGAAGACCGTGAACGGTTCATCAAACTCGGTGCCGAACTGGCCCGTGTCGCATTTGAAAACATCGGCAAGAAATCGACCGAAAAGGCGCTGCGCACGGCGGCCAAGGCATTAGCCATCGAAGACGAAAACGAATTGCTGGCGCGGCTGGGATCGGCGGAACTGACCACCCGCCAAGTTGTTGTCGCGATTTACCCTGACCTAGCAGAACGCAAAGGCGAAGAGGTCGATCAGGCCCGCGCCGTTGTCGGCCTTGCCACAGATCAGTTGCACCGCCGCGCACCTTGCTGCCAGCCTGTGCCCGGTGAACGGATCGTGGGCATTGCCTTTCGCGGACAGGGCGTTGTTGTCCATGCCATCGATTGTGGCGCTTTGGCCGATTACGAAGATCAGCCGGAACGCTGGGTTGACCTGCATTGGCAGGAAGGCACCCACCCTGCGGTCAACACCGTGACCTTTGATATCACGATCACGAATGACGCAGGTGTGCTGGGGCGGATTTGCACCTTGATCGGGGAACAGAACGCCAATATCTCGGACTTGAACTTTGTGGATCGCAAACCGGATTTCTATCGGCTGCTGATCGACGTAGATCTTCGGGATGTCGAACATCTGCATCGTGTCATGACAGCGTTAGAAGCTGAAAGTAACGTTTCGTCGATTGCGCGTTTCCGCGATCCGGCGCGGGCACAATCGGGCATGACCTCGCGGTTATAACGCCGAAAAGGGGAGCGGTTTGATTTTCAGGCGACGAGATAGACGATCGCTTTGGCGCGTTGCCGTTGAAATGCTGTATCCGCGTGGAGGTTGGCTGCGGGCCTTTGAATATGTCAAACACCGGCTGCGCCGTCTTCCCGACACCCCTGAACGGATCGCCCGCGGGGTTTTCGCTGGGGTTTTGACGACCTTTACCCCGTTTTTCGGCCTGCATTTCCTGACCGCCTATCTGATTGCGCGGGCGGTGCGGGGCAATATTCTTGCGGCCCTTTTGGGCACGTTTTTCGGCAATCCGCTTACCTATGTCCCGATCGCGCTGGTTTCGCTGGAAACGGGTCACATCCTTTTGGGGCGCCGGTTCCAAAAGGGACCAGAAGGCATGGGGTTGGGCGAAAGCTTTGCCGGTGCATGGCGGGACCTGTGGCACAATTTCGTGGCCATCTTTACCCCCGATCAAATGGAATGGGGCCGTTTGGCCCATTTCTATGACGAGGTGTTTCTGCCCTTTATGGTGGGGGGCATCATACCCGGCATCATCACGGGTTTGGTCGCCTATTATATCTCGGTTCCGCTTTTGCGCGCCTACCAGAATTCACGCCGCAAGAAACTGCGGGCCAAATTGGCCAGTCTGGGCCGGACCGAAAATTCTACCGCTGACGCTGACCGCGATCCGGTCTAGGGTCGGCACCGAATCTGATCATATTGGAGAGTGGCATGGCGAAAGGTAAGTTGCGTCTGGGTGTAAACATCGACCACGTCGCCACAGTGCGGAATGCGCGCGGGTCGGCCTATCCCGATCCCATCCGCGCGGCAAAAATAGCCGAAGACGCCGGCGCCGATGGCATTACCGCCCATCTGCGCGAAGACCGTCGCCACATCAGCGACGCTGATATCGACGGTCTGATGGCGGCTTTGCGCGTGCCTTTGAATTTCGAAATGGCCGCGACAGATGAAATGCAGCGTATCGCCCTGCGCCACAAACCCCACGCCGTTTGCATCGTCCCCGAAAAGCGCGAAGAACGCACAACCGAAGGCGGGCTAGAGGTCGCGCGGGAAGAAAACCGTCTGGCGCATTTCATTGCGCCCCTGCGCGATGCGGGCTGCCGCGTGTCGATCTTTATCGCTGCCGACCAACGCCAGATCGAGGCTGCCCACCGGATCGGCGCACAGGTGATCGAACTGCACACCGGCGCCTATTGCGATTTCCATGCCGAAGGCAAATTTGCCGAACGCGATGCCGAACTTGCCCGCCTGCGCGACATGGCGAGTTTTGCCGATAGTCTGGGGCTCGAGGTCCACGCGGGCCACGGCCTGACCTATGACACCGTGCAACCCATCGCGGCCCTGCCCGAGGTGATGGAGTTGAACATCGGGCATTATATCATTGGCGAGGCCATTTTCCGCGGCTTGGACCCCGCGATCCGCGAAATGCGCCGCCTGATGGACGAGGCACGGGCGTGATACTGCATACGGTTCTTTGTGCCCTGCACGCCGATCATGATCCGGCCGAACTTGGTCAGATCATGCAGGGCCTGTCCGATCTCGACATCGAAGGATTCCTGTGGTTCGCCCATGGGGTTAATATCGACGCAGAGGCCAAGACGCCGGATTACGGTTATGGCTTTGTCTGTTCCTTCGCCGACCGCGCCGCGCTGGACCGTTACGCCGCAGACCCCGGCCATCGGGCGCTGGGCGGCCGATTGGTTGCGCTGTGTCGGGATGGGGCAAAGGGTATTCTGGTGTCAGATATCCAGACGCCACAATAGGATTGGACGACCGGCATGATCCTTGGGATTGGCACAGACCTTTGCAATATCGACCGGATCGAGGCCACATTGGCGCGTTTCGGCGATCGGTTCCGCGACCGTGTGTTTACCGAACGCGAACAACGCAAGGCCGACAGCCGCCCCCGCGCAATTGCCGCCACCTATGCCAAGCGCTGGGCCGCCAAGGAGGCCTGTTCCAAGGCCCTTGGCACCGGCCTACGCATGGGCATTTCGTGGAAAGACATGGCCGTGTCCAATTTGCGCACCGGCCAGCCGGTGATGCAGGTGACAGGCTGGGCAAAGGAACGACTGGATGCCATGACGCCCGCCGGCCATGAAGCGATAATTCATGTCACACTTACCGATGATCACCCTTGGGCCAGCGCATTTGTTGTGATCGAGGCGCGCCCCAAGACACTGTGAATCCAGCGCAGCTTGACTCGGGTCCCTTGCCCGACCATGAAGCCATCAAACCGACCACGGGGAAAAGACATGCAGCAGGAAAGCGGCTTTGCGGCCAGCATCAAGGAAACCGTCAAAACCATCGTCTATGCGCTGGTCATTGCTGGGACCTTTCGAACGATCTTTTTTCAGCCCTTCTGGATTCCGTCCGGGTCGATGAAAGACACCCTGCTGATCGGGGATTTTCTTTTCGTCAACAAAATGGCCTATGGCTATTCCTACGCATCCTGCCCGTCGATCCGCATTCCTGCGCTTGGTCTGGACATTGATGCCGAAGATTTCTGCGGGATTTTCAAAGGTAGCGACACGCGGCTGTTGGGGTCTGAACCGGAACGCGGCGATGTCGTGGTGTTCCGCCATCCGGTAACTGGGCGCGATTTCATCAAACGGTTGATCGGCCTGCCCGGTGACCAGATCCAGATGATCGGTGGTGTTCTGCATATCAATGGGACCGCCGTTCAGATGGAAGCCGACGGTATGTTCGAAGAGGTGAACCTGCCCCAAGGGCCGCAGGCCTCTCCTCCGCAATGCATGACCAACACACCGCCCGGCGGGCAGTGCCTCAAGGAACGCTATATCGAAACGCTGCCCAATGGCGTGCGCCACCATGTGCTGAACATCGGGATGCGCCCGCAGGACAACACACTCGTGTTCACTGTTCCGGCGGGCCAGTATTTCTTTATGGGTGACAATCGGGACAATTCGACCGACTCGCGCTTTCAACAAGAAAATGGCGGCGTCGGGTTTGTCCGTGCCGAAGATCTGGTGGGGCGCGCAGATCGGGTGATCTTTTCGTCGGCGGGGCGGTCCATGCTTGCGTTCTGGACGTGGCGCTCTGACCGTTTCTTTAAGGCAATCGAATAATCCGATCGGGCCACCCTATGCCGACCTTGGCGAAACCGTTCACCTATTATCTGGCTGGCTTTGTCTGGTCTGAAAGAACGGGGCGGCTTGGCTATGCCATTGCAACGCTTGTCATGTGGGCAATGGCCGCGCTGTTTTTCGTGCGGCAGGACATCGCTGGCGGCCTGTCCTATGGCGCGGAAAGCCTGCTGATCTTGGCAATCGCGATTTGGTTTGTGCCTTCGGTCGGGCATCTGATGCGCCGGTTGAATGATGCAGGCCTGTCTGGCTGGCTCTGGCTGTTGACTGTGATCCCATATTTGGGGGCGGCTTTTTCGATCTATCTTATGTTCCTGCGCCCTACGCCACGCGGGCGGTTCATCGACACTGGACCGTGGCGCAGCCTGGGCTTTGTTGCGGCCTGCTGCCTTGCAATCGTCCTCCTGTCACGCTTGTTGCTTGTACCATATTCCATTCCTGCGGGATCAATGAAGCCGACCTTGCTGGTCGGGGACTATGTCATTGCGGTTCGGGGGGGTGGCGCTCCGGAACGCGGGCAGGTCGTCACGTTCCGGCATCCGACAACAGGCACCGTTTTTGTTAAACGCGTTATCGGGCTGCCGGGGGACCGGATACAGATGGCCGATGGTGTTGTAGTGATCAACGGTCAGGCGGCAGTGCTGACGCCTGCGGGCTTTTTTGAAGAGGTGATGGCGCCCCAAGGCCCGATGGGAGGCTTGCCGCGCTGTTCCAACGGGGCTGTGGGCCAAGGTGCGATCTGTCAGAAACGCATTCAGACCGAGGTCCTGCCAGATGGTACGACCCAGACAATTTTGGATATTGGTCCGTCGCCTATGGACCACACTGCCGAATTCACTGTGCCGGCGGGGTCGGTCTTTGTGTTGGGGGACAATCGCGACAATTCTATCGATAGCCGGTTTGCCCAAAGTGTCGGTGGCATGGGATTTGTCCCTGTCGAAAATTTGCGGGACCGGCCCGTGCTGGTGCTTTACTCCGTCACAGGAACATCCTCCTGGCAGCTCTGGACTTTGCGTGCCGACCGTTTTCTAAAGGCCATACGATGAAGCTATCGAACGACATTCAGGCCTTTGCGGGCGCCTTGGGTTACCAGTTTGCCAAACCCGAATTGTTGGTTCGCGCCCTGACGCATCCGTCGATGTCGTCGCCGCATCGGGATAATAACCAGCGGCTGGAATTTCTAGGGGACCGCGTTCTGGGGCTGGTGATGGCCGAGGCGCTGTTCAAAGCGGATCGGGGTGCAGCCGAAGGGGTCCTGGCCCCGCGCTTTAACGCCTTGGTGCGCAAGGAAACCTGCGCCGATGTTGCCCGCCAGATCAACTTGGGTGCAGTGCTGAAACTGGGACGGTCAGAACAAAAATCTGGCGGACGCCGCAAGGAAACCCTTTTGGGGGACGCGCTCGAG
>Ga0102812_10000796_pt1 | contig 22312 bp, 29 predicted proteins | sample ColrivemetaGS713_FD_79334 | JGI IMG/M metagenome (GOLD analysis project Ga0102812, IMG submission 79334) | Estuarine microbial communities from the Columbia River estuary - Flood tide ETM metaG S.713 | ecosystem: Environmental > Aquatic > Marine > Intertidal zone > Estuary | place: USA...
AGATTGAACTGCAACTTTCATCTCGTCTCTCATTTTAGGATTAGTAGAAGGACCAAACCCAGCCGGAATCATTTTATTCAAAATGCTTCTCATAATGATTTTCATCTTCTCATTAACTTGAGATTCTTCAATACCATCTTCGCCGTCCATAGCATCATGAACTGCATTTAGATTGTCTAATGCAACTGTAATTTGAGAGAACATCCAAGATTCTAGTTGTTGACCTGCTTCCATGCGATCTGAGATCATCTCAGCATAGTCTTCGATTCTTTCTAGTTGACCTAGGGTCATATCATTTAATTCAGCCAAAGTGTCTCTTTCTGATTCAGAGAGATATGTTGCAGTATATTGTTCTCTTGACATGTTCTGTTGTGCAGCTGCCATGTTTAGATAGTCGTCGAATAGTTTAACTAGTTTCATTGTTTGTTATTTGAACTTTTTAATTTGTCTATCGAGCTCTTTTCTGATGTCATACATAATACCAGGTGCTCTAAAAGAACCGCCAATATCGTTAGCATCGAATTCTGCTGAAGCTAAAAGTTCTTCCATTTGCTCTTTTACTCTTTTAAGTAATTCAGCTCTTCTTTCATCCTCATCGTCAGAGATTGTACCGTCTGCTTTCTTTTCATTAAGTGCAGACTCTTTAATGAATTGATTAAAGGTAGGTACGTTTGATTTAAAAGATTCTTCTATTCCGTCATCGTCGGCAATCCATTTATGGTTTTTACCCTCAAGGCCCCTGCCAAGATATGCATAAGCTCCTCTTTTAAAACCATCAAAGTAAACTGCAGCAAAGTTTTCCTTTCCATCAACCTCTTCTCTTGCCTCTTCTTCATCCATAGCCATAATAGACCAATCGCCTTCTTCTTGTATAAATAAGAATCCTTTTTTAAAGTCTAGAGAATCTCCAGTGTACCATTCTTCACCGTCTGCCTCTTCGTCATTCATTGGTTCGTCGAACATGTCGAATTGAGGTAATTGTGAGATTCCATACTCTAGGGCCTCTTTTTCTGTCTTAAAGAAATTAGCCTGGCAGTAATCAGGCGTGTTTTCTACTACGTAAAATATTTTAGCCATTTGTGTTTATTTTTTTGTTTGATATTATATTATATATCCTACTCAAAAAGTTCTTTTAATCCTTCGCGTTCTACCATCTTTTTAACCGCAATATCATAGTTAGATGCCATAGCATAGTTCTTATCCAAGTATAACAGGTATGCCTCTTCAGTTTTAAGGTCCCTTAGATATGCAGCCTGAAACATTGCATAATCAAGTACTGATTCTTTCCAATTATTGTAGTATGCATGGTTTAGATTTGTACCTAGTGCAGTAGTAACTCGTTGACGAGCCTGCTTCATACCAAATAGATTATGATTACAACGAAAAATGTTGCTTTCAAAGTGGCCACTTTCAATCATAGATTGTGCCAGTACAATATGTGGGTATTTTATGTTTAATCGTTTCAACTCTTCTACTAAAGCCTCTTTGCTAAACTCGTTATTTATACGATGGTTTACTATAATGACTTGTTCCTCGAATTCCATTTCGTTTAGTGTCTTTTCGACTGCAGTTTGATGTGCATATTCATAAGTTGAATAAAACGCTAAACCTAAAATGGCTAGAGATGTAGAAGCTACTTTAATTAGCTTAATTAGTTTAACTCGATTAAATGTCAATGATTTTTTACAGTAAGTATACAACATATTATTTTTTATTTATAAAATTTTAACTAGGGTACTTATTTTAGTGTAGTCTTGATTATTATTTCTAAGAATCATATTTTCATTAGCAGTAGTCAGATTAAATCTACCTTTATCTAAAACTTCTGCTTTAATGTTCTCTGCTGTTGGTTCTTTTATGTTTAGAATATCAACAGCTAACTTTGTCATGCCATATAGATGTTCTTTAGTTCTTTTACTTTTAGGTAGTAACAGAGCCCCTGTGGATACCATACCTGTAAAATAACTATTAGTATTACATAAGTTTGTAGTAAGGTGGTTTTGTATACTACGTTTTGCAAATTCATAGAAGCCAGGATCATCTTGGACTTTTAACACCATCCATAGATAATCTTGACTTGCTCTTTCTAACTTTTCTATTTCTCTAACTGTCATATATTATGATTCTACTCTATCGTGGACTGAAATAGGTGCATCGCTTGGAAAACGACTATCTGACGTGTAGACAAAGTTTCCACCTGCCATTGAGTGTTTCCCGCTTCTATAAACACCAGCAGGAACTGCATAGTTAGCAGGCTTGCCCCATAAAGTTCTTTCAATTAGAACCAACTCATCCTCAGGAATCATATCAATATCAACACCTGTACCATAGTGTAATACTATGCTATCTTCTCTAGAAGTTAATCCGTTGTTTGTACAATCACCTAGTGAATGTCTTAATGTAAATGTCAAAATACTATTCATATCTTTATTGCTTTTAATTATACTACTAATATACACAATTCCGGTGACATAAAAAAATAAAAGCGCAATTATTTTGCACTTTTATTCAAATTTATTTGTAATTAACTAATTCAACACCTATCTTATTCTTATTTCTAGTGGTTTGCAATAGTATAACATCTATTGGATTTTCACGATTAGCAAACATTTCAGCTTGTACTTTAATCTTAAATAAATGATCTTCTGAATATCCACCTGCTAGAATAACAATTTTTTTAAGAGTTGGAAGAATAGCACGATCTAATGGATATCTTAATAAAGATTTACTAAAATGCTCACTATCTAAATATTTACCATGTTGAATTCCACTCTGACATTCAACGATCGATATTGGATTATTATTCATATCTAATTCTACAGCGTCTATTCTGCCATCGTCCTTAATTGGCCATTCAGAATCATAATTCATAGACATTCCAGAAGCTTTGCAAACCATATTCATAAATCTACCACCCATAGTAATCATACGCTCATGTGCATTACTAAAATCACTGCCTTCAAAAAGAACACCGGATTGGTTTTGACTAGAACCACGACCTCTGGCTGGTTTCTCAAGCTCAATTTCCATATCTAAGATCCAATCAACAAGTGAAAGAAAGGCATCAACTGTCGGCGGTTTAATGTCCACCCAGTTCTTTAATGTATTTACACATTCAGGGTCAAATAAATCTGAAACATAACGCCCAATTGCTTGAATATCTTCAGTAGAGTTACTATAACCTATTCGCATAGTAGCATCTCCAATCTGCCATTCAACTTTAACGCCATTTATGTAACTGTAGAGGTTATTTTCACCCTTACTTAAATTTGATTCCAAACCGCGGCTTTCTAGAATTTCAGCAATGCTATCAATACTAGATCTCATAAAATCTTTAGTCTCTTGTTTTGTCATAATTAAAGTGAGTTGTTCCAATTATTAAAATCTTCAATCGTGGTAGATTCACAAAGGTGATCTTCTACAACTAACAACCGTGCTGCCATAAATGTCATAGACTCTATGATCTCAAGAACCTGATCTACACTTTGGATGTCCGTTTGCATTAGTTTATCTGAAATAGCTTTAACACCACCGGCCATATGTTCAACGTGGATAATTCTATCAACTCCATAATCTCTGCGTAGTATTCTATTAAGCTTATAAATCTCAGAAGTTGTCATTACTGGCTTAAATTCAACACCAATAGAACTCAGTTCATTCTGAAGGCGGTGTGTTAATTGACTATTCCATTTCTTATGAATTCTACGAATAGTTCTAGTAATCTCATCTCTAGCAGCAGCTTGATTAAAACCTTCAAAATCTTGTAATGCTTTTAAAGTTCCAAACAATGTGATTGCTCTAGTGTATTCTGATGATAATTTCTTTTCTTGTTTTGACATATTTGTTAATGATTATACTACTAATATACACAATTCCATTGACATAAAAAAACTTTTACGCAATTATTTTTCATTTTTTTCAGTTGATGTCAATTGAAGATACATTTCAATGGCTTTGATCAACCCCTTGATTTTATTTTCAGTTTCTACTGACACTCCAACTTTAGTAGCAGTTTCAAGTAAGTCACTATAGAGATATCCATCAAATATACCATATACCTTATTACTCAATGGCATATCTTTTACTTCTTTAATAACATCCATTGTCATGTGCATCATTTCTGGTGTGAAACATGCATGTCTGTCAAATCTTTTGTAGCCTAATACTTCTTTCATATCTTAATTGCTTTTAATTATACTACTAATATAACAAAAAAAGCCCAGATAAAAAAATATCTGGGCTTAATTATTTAAAAAGTTATTAACAATTTAGTATACGATGTTAAAAATCGTTTTAAGTTCATCTGCTGCTTTATCATCATCTTCTTCGACTTCGAAGTCAGTCATTAACATAGAATAAATTCTATCCCAATCATCTTGATCTGCTAAAGCATCTATTTCTTTCTTATTAGTTTTGATATATTTCTTAATATCACTTCTTAAATCTTCATTTGTGACTGTAAATTTTTCAATTAATGCATCCCATAAAATCTCAGACTCTTCAACAAACTCTTCAGAATTCTTTTTGTCTTCAGCATCAACGTCTTCGACATCATATTCTTCACCATCAACAGTGAATGTAGATGCACCATTAGCAATTGCTTCTGCTCTTGCTGCACCGAATGCATTACCTTCATAAATTACTGGATATGTTTTACCGTTAAATTCAAACTCATCCGATTCTTCTTGAATAGCCTTGGCTCTGGCTGCTAAGAATGCGCTACGTTCGCTTACAAATTCTTCTGCATTTTCCTTATCCTCTTTATCAGCGCTTTCAACGTCATGTTCTTCTCCGTCAACTTTAAATGTCTTTTCACCTTTAGCAATTGCTTCTGCTCTTGCTGCACCGAATGCATTTCCTTCTGAAACTACTAATTGTACATCTTTGTCTTTTCCAGCAACTGCTACGTCTAATTCAGACTCTAATGCTTTCTTTTTAGCAGTTAGTGCTTTTAATTCTTCTAAGATTTCAGCCTTTCTATCTCCTTCAGCAGCTTTCCATGCTGCCACCTTTTGAATCATGTCAGTAGTAACTTGATTCCATTCTTTTTGGATCTTGTTAACTGAACGTCCTTCGGTAACTACTGATTCTTCTAATTTCTTAGCAGCTAATTTTGGATCTTTCTTAGAAACGTTGTCTAAATAAGAACCATTGCCCCAGAAAGAAACGACTAATTCAGTTTGGGTAGTTGAATGCATACCTGGCTTATAAACTGCAATATCTCTTAGTTTTTTGTTAGAAGCAATCTCCTTCTTCATAAAGTCAATAGCTTGAGCTTCTGATCTGAATTTCTTCATTGCACTTATGCCATCGCTATAGATAACCTCATAGTTTTCATAAACCAGCGATTCATTATATAAGTGAACATAGTTACTGTTTTTCTCAGAATAAACAGATTTGATTTCAAATTCTTCTTGTGCTTTAGTGTAATATGCTTTAAAGAATAAATTATCATCTAATTCTCCAAAGAAATGATCTGATTTACCAATAAAGAATTCAGCGTTTGGGTAAAGCTCTAAAACTTCTTCTTTTGTTTTAGCCTTTAAAACATCTCTATTGAAATCTTTTACAAATCTAGCTTCAGCAACTACTGATTCTTTAACTTCCATATTGAATGGTAAATCATCAGAATCACCATAACCATCTTCGATGTGTAGACCAAACCATTTTCTACCGTCTGTAAAATAGAACCAACCTCTAGCAACGTCATGTGCTACTTCGAATGATCCATTAATATTAACTTGTGTTGGTTTAGCACTACCTCTTGCTAAATACTTTAAGACAGGCACTCCATCGTCCCATGTTTTAGTTGTAGTAGTAGCTTTAAGAGTTGCTGTTTTGTTTTTAAGAGTTGCTGTGTATAGTTCGAATTTTTCTTCATCGGCCAATTGCTTAGTAGCGCTCTCAGAAATTGTAGCGCTCTCCAATACATATAGGTCTTTAGCAGACTTGATATATTTTCCAGCTTCTTCTGGATTATTATCGTCTGCATGTGCCAGTAAACCAGCAGCGATTAATCTATCAAAAAGTTCATCTCGAACTAATTCAAAATCAATAGAATCGCTTGAATTATCCCAAGTTTGTGCTACGTATTCTGGATCAATCCAACCGTAACCTTTTTTGATATCTTTAACCATGGATGCATAATCCATTTCAAACTGTTTAACTCTACCTTCGTTAACCTCAACGATAGATTGATTTAGTTGCTTAATAGCACCCAATTTATCAGTAAAAAATACAAGTGCCTCATTTAGAGATACTGGTTCTTTGATATTTTTAGTAAGACTTTCAGCCTTTGCAGAACTTTTAGTTTCTGACTTTAATAGAGCGGTTTTAATTACCTCAGCTGAATATTTATTTTCAAGCACAGAACCTCTATTATTAAAATTAATAAATGATGACATATGTTAATGTGTATATTTTTACTTTATATATTCTTATTTCTTAGCTTTACCTGCACCACCGCCTGATCCAGAACCTGATCCAGAAGTTACTTTTTTGCCAGCACCTTTACCAGATGATTTAGATTTTTTAACTTTACCAGCACCGCCAATATTTCCAGATCCAGAACCAGATCCAGAACCACTAGTTACTGCTTTTTTAGCTCTAGGCTTTCTTACTTTACCAGCACCGCCTCCGCTTGCAATTGGTTTTTTCTTAGGGGCTGGTTTTTTAGCGTTAGACTTTTTACCTTTTGCTGCCTCAACAACATCTTGTAATTCATCCGCTGCTAACTCAGCTACCACTTTTAAATCTTTAACTTGCGCTTTAACAGCCTTCGCTCTAGATTTAACTTCTTTCTTTACAGCCTTCGCTTTATCTTCGACTGCGTCTGGAATAAAATCCCCATCTGTGTCTTTAATTTTACCCTTAGATACTAAAAAGAAGTAAGCTCCGGCAGCAGCGACAACTGCTAATACGATAATTAATGTAGTATTCATAATGTTTAAATTTTTTGTTTTGTTATACTGTTTATTATACTATTTATCCGTCTTTTGTTTCATAAAAAGAAAAGAGCACTATTTCTAGTGCTCTTTTGAGTTTGTTTAAGCTGGACCACCGACCCCGAAATGGACCCAATTAGCGTAATCATCCGCAGCGTCATACAATTCGCTCACGTTAACTTCAACGATTGAATTGTTTTTAACACCTGTAACTTCTACGGTTTTTGAATCGTTCTCAGAAGTAGCCACAACTTCTGGAATGAATTCAGCCATAATAAAACACATTATTTTTAGAGACAAGAACGTTATCGTTCTCTTATACTATATATCGTGTTTTTTTATTTTGTTTTTTAAAAAAACTGTTTTTCTTAATATTTTTTTAGATATCTTTAATGTTGTCTACCATCCAATCCAATTCTACTTGACTGCCAGCATCTGAGATAGCATTATTAGGATCTGGGTGTGTTTCAACAAAGACTCCGTCGTATTCAAATATACGTGCAGCCAGAGAATACTGCTTAGCTAGTTTTCTGCTTCCACCTGTAATTCCATCACCTGCCATTTGGGTAGAATGTGTACAATCAAAGATAACTTTATCGGCAAATTGTTTCATAACATCTACACCTCTAAAATCTACAATAAGTCTATCGTATCCAAAGTTAGAACCTCTTTCAGTTACCCATACTTGACAATCTGGATTTACTTCTTTGATTTTAGTAACCGCATGTTTCATTGCATCTGCTGATAACCACTGTCCTTTCTTAACATTAATAATGTTGAAGTGTTTTGCACACTCTACTAATAGATCTGTTTGTCGACATAGGAATGCTGGGATCTGAATTACATCAACCACTTCTGATAGGGGCTGAGCTTGGCTAGGTTCGTGGATATCTGTAACAATTCTAATACCTTCGAATTTAGCTTTAACGTTTCGCATAATTTCAATACCTTCCTCAAGGCCTGGACCTCGGTTAGAATGAATTGAAGTACGATTAGCTTTATCGAAGCTGCCTTTAAGGTACCAGTCTTTGTCCTTCATTAGAGGATACAACGCTTCAGCAACTGTTGTGAAATTTGCCTCGCTTTCAATACTGCAAGGACCTAGTATATAAGTGTAATTTTCCATTTCATAATCTTTTTATGATTATTATATGACGTAGTTAGAGTTAGTTTATTTCTTGGTCAACATCATTTCGATAATTGGCCCATGTGATTGATAAACTGCAAGGTGCTGTTGATTGAGTCTATCACCAGCTTTGATAGATTCTACCATAGATTTAAAGAAATGCATTGGAACTTCTCCAGTATCGATGTAGTGTTTCCACTCTTCAGGTGTCATTATTATTTCTTCTTTTTAGTAGAAACAAATCTTTCTTGCTCAGGATCCCATTCACCATGTTCTAGATTTGCAGAATAAATAGCGTTAGGTCGCGGAATCATATTTCCATCTTTACCTTTTATAAATTTAAAACCTGGGTTTAAAGAAGGTGCCATTAAGGAAGCATCATTAATACCATCTGTAACATTAAAACCTGCATCTTTCTTTTTGGTAGATCCATTAATATTACCGTATTTTTGTTCAGTTAACTCTGCATTATGTATGTCAGCTAATAAAATAGCTTGATGTGCGTGCATTTCTAATGCCTTTAATTGATGAGCTGCAAAGGGACCTCTTCCATCTTCTTCCCATGATTTAAGAGTATCTTCAGCCCATTGAGCTGGTGTTCTACCACCATACATTGGTTTATAATCATCTGGTAAAATACCAGAATCTTGTGCCCATTTTTGAGTGTCATTCATTACTTTCTGACCCTTTTCAATAGTTTCAGGTGTAGTAGGTTCTGCTGTAGTTCCTAAAAATGAATTATGATTATCTGTTAGTGCATGTAATTGCTTATTGGTTTCTTTATTTTTAAAAATACTCTCATCGATTTTATTCTTTGCTGCAGAAGCCGCACCCCCATCTTTCTTAACTGAAACACCACCCGAAGATTCTAAGTTAACTACAAATGGTAAACCTTGCATTGCTATTTTATCAGCATACTCAGGATCATTAGGATCTAGATCGTTTAAATCAATATCACCTCCCATTGTGATAATATCAGAGACCGGGAATGTTTCACCTGCTGGCAATACAGTTTTAATACCCTTTTTATTCATCCAAATATAAGCATATGATTCTAATAAATCAGAAGATCCTTTTCTCATCGAATCAACCCCATCCATAGCACTCAATGCATCGATACACGCTGCTTCATATTCCGCAGCGTCTTCAATATCTGCTAATGCTTTCATTTTATCTACAACTGCAAGTTCTGCTTTTGTTGGATTATCACCTAACATTTTTTCAACTTCATCAGCGATCTTAGTACTATATTCTTTTGTAATTTTATCAGCTGCTTCTTTTTGACTTAATCCTTCTAAGCCCGAAACAGGCTCTAATACTTCAAGATCTTCCATGTCTGCCATTCTTGACAACTGTTCGTTATTTCTTTCAATAGCTCTATTAGTTCTTTTAGCAAGAGATTTGATTTGATCTTCGTTTAGATCTGGATTTTGCTTAGTAAGAGCATTTTCTAATTTGACTGGGTCTGGCTTAGACATTCTTGACATCTTTTTACCATCAATTACAATAGATTGTATATTACCGTCTTTGTCAACATCCTTTTCTACTTTAACCTTTCTAGTTTTGCCTGCAGCTAATTTATTAGGATTTATTTGTTTACTTCCTATTTTAGCAGGAATACTGCCAGATGTCATTGATGGTGTAGTTTCCATACCATTTTCTATCATATCTTTTTGTAAAGAACCATCTTTATCTGACATTTGTAAAGCTTTTTCTCTACCACCTTGTAAAAAGTTCCCCGGAGAATTAGAAGCAAAATATATTTTTAAAGTATCACCTTTATCTGTAGTTGCTATTTTAGCATATTTAGCAACCATTTTAGATTCCTCATCAGTTAATTTTTCGCCGGCTAATAATTTATCAAATGTTTCCGGAAAAACTTTAGCATCTTCTTCATTATCGAATGCAATACGCTTATATTCACCTTGAATACCTTTAATCTTCTTCTCTAACTTGTTTTTAATATTAGTATTTTTTCCAACGTCTCCAACTTTCATTGATTTTCCATCGATAGTAACTTCTGTTGTATCGCGCATGTCATGCTTTGATTTATATTCATCAAACTCAGACTTGTCTTTAAAATCAAGTTCATTTAATCTTTGTACTTTATCTAAAGCTATTTGAAAGTTATTTCTAATGTCTCCGAATGTGCCCATTTTATTTTATTGCTTTTATTGTTGATATATTTATCCCATCGTATTCATCTTCAAGTGATTTAACTAATCTTAGGTTAGCATCGTCATCGTCATAGAATTGTAGGTCGTTATATCCCATTTCTATTAAAGCTTTAAAGGCTTCTTTCTTACGGTCTGAGATTGAACCTTTGAATTTGTGTACTGGATCATTAACTGCAAAAATTAAATCATTGTCGATTCTAAATCCAACATGTTCTCTTAGCCATTTGTAAATCATCTTACGATCATCTCTAGCTGTAACAATTCCTACTGCCAATTTAGATCTATAAGCCTCTTTAAATATTTTAAGGTAGTAATCAATTAACTTACCTGCTTTCATGATTTCTAAAGATTTAAACTCATCAAAGTTTAATTCTTCATGTTCACCCTTTTCATAAGTATTAAATTCCTCTGGTGTTAATGAGTAACATTCACCAGTCTTTTTATTGCAAACTTTAATCTTAGCAGCAGAAATTACAAGAGTATCATCAAGATCAAATACGAGTATCTTAGAACCATGGTAAGGTTTACCAGCTCTATTAACTTCATTTAAGTATTCTTCGTAATGTTTAACGTATTTCATCTTAATTTATATGGACTAAACTCCAAAAGTTTATTTTTTAGCCTCTTGCTTTATTTTTATAGCTGACATCTTTATGTCTATTTTTGTGATTTCAGCTTGCATTGCTAATTTTTGTGCAGTAAGGGCTAGTAATTCAGATTTTAAAGGATCATCTTCTTCTCTTTGTTTTTTAGCAGTGTCGGCTGCCTTTGCCTTTTGCTCGTTTCTTTTTGAATCTAATTCTCTAATCTTAGCATTTAACTCTAGAGTTTTTTGTGCATCTTCAAATAATTTAAAAGTATTAACGTGTTTCATCTGATTTAGGTATTTCTTTTTCTATTTCTAATCGCCACAACATATTGTTAGGTACGATAAATTTTCTATCATGTCCATAAACATAGAATGTAGTCTTCCATATGTTTTGCCTAACTATTCTAGCTTTCTTAGCACCTTTAATATAAACTACATCATCTATATTAAAATCATTGCCATATAAAAACTGCACACCTATTACAAAATTAGATACAAGATCTTTAAATGCAAATGTGATAATAGCGACTGTGGTTAACCATCCCCACTCTGTTATATATTGTCCGATTAGTTCTTTCATATTAATCCCATTCCTATTAGATTTTGTAGAACAGCTTGTTGACTTAGCATAATAGATTTAGTGGCCTCATTTCTATCCATAAATCTAGCCTCATCAACCTCTTCAACTTGTAATTGCCCTTTAGGAACTACAAGGTCTTTTAGACCTATTTGTGCAAGATCAGTTATCTGTACTACGTAATAATAAACTACTTTATTGTACTTATATTTTCTAGAAGTTACAACAAATGTATGTTCATTTCTGTCTATTAGTGATTTTGGAACTTTAATACCGAACTCCTCTTTGGTTTCTCTGATTGCTGCTTTTAAATTAGATTCACCTTTGTCAATACCACCCTTAGATATACCATATCCAGTACCTGGTTTTCTACCAGTACTATGACCTAATAAAACTTTACCATCATATACAATCGCAAGACCAGCTGAGTATCTAGTCTCTAGAAACTTTTCAGTAATGTATTGATTGTAATTTTTTAGGTGTTTCATTGTGATTTTGCTTCGTCGTCTAGTCTTTTGATTTCTTCTTGTAATTCAAAAAGCCTCCATTCAAAATCAAATAATTCTTGTCTACTTAATTTATTATGTTTAAATGATTTCTTGGCTCTGTTGTATTCTTCAGTTAATCTCTTAAGCGCTTTTTTAAGTTCTGCCTTGGTTTGGCTAATTTGTATATTATCAGATGCTCTAGATTTTTTAGGCGTATGTGTTGTTTTTTCTTCGACTAACATATCGAATTCCGAAAATAACATTAGGAACTTCTCTACATTGCTCATGATTATTTAATTTTATTTAGGTTAATTACTCCTTATCTTATATATCAGATGTATATTTTGCTTTAACTCTACTACTAATCGGTATAGCATCGCCTTGCTCATCTATACGAACAAACTTAATATGCGTCGATAAGATTATGGCTTGCCTGCCATTGTATACATTATGGGATCTGGCTTCAACTTTTAAAGTAACTGAAGAGTTGCCTATCTTTTCAACCGCGCCATAAATTTTAAGCAGATGCCCTTCTTTTGCTGGTTTTTCAAAAACACATTTTTCAATAAGAACTGTTACCATTCTTGGTGTATCACAAACCTGTGAAGCATATGCAGCACCTGCAGCGTCGACCCATGCGAGCAACTTTCCTCCGAAAAGATTGCCATGAAATCCTAAATCTGATTTCTTAACAGGATGTGTCGATATTAATTCCATTTATTTTATTGTCTTTGCTATTAGTGTTTTAAATTTCGTAGTAGACCAACCATGATCTCTGTTTAAATAATGAATAGGAATATTGAGATTATCACCTGTAAATGGTTTACCTTTATAGTCATCACCTAAAAATCTAATATCAAACTCTCCCAATTTTAATAGATCTAATAACTGAGCTTCATATGTGTAAATATGAACACCGCATATAGATTTAAGTTCCGATAGCATTTCTATTCTTTCATCTACGTTTAGGATAGGTTTTAGTTTATGTGGTCTTTCAATAGAAGGATCTGTATGTAGCATTACTATTAAGCAGTCACAGTTATTAGCCGCTTCTTTAAACATCTTAATGTAACCGGGATGCATCACATCAAAGTTACCTGCTATTACTCCTTTTATCATAATTAATTAGTTTTATATTCTATCCAATCGTGGCCAGCAACGTCTTTATTTGGAAAATAAAAATCAAATCTTTCACCATCACACCAAATAGTTTTTGTAAATCCAATAGGTACTAGTGCTCCTGTTTTTAACCAATTTTCTGGTTTATCTTCAAAATGCACAGTAACTACTACACTGACAAATGCATATATTTTAGCTAGATCTCTTTCAAATCTTTCTAATTCTTTCCATGGTCCACGATTAAGACCTTCGTGTTGTAGTGCACAATTTAGATATGTAAATGTACTTTTAAGCATATCTTCATTGCAGTTAAAATCTGCAGCTGGCGCTAGATGGCCTTTATCCCATACATTATTAATATAATCTGCATCGTCTGAAGTTATTACACCTGGATAATTTTTAAAAGACATGCCTAATCTACTAGCATCGCCTCCAGTGCACTCAACTTTATATGAAATTTTTAATGGTTGCTGGAATATCTCAGAGTATGTTACTGTAAATATGTCTGTTTTAATTTCTAATACATTTTGTCCAAAAACTGAAAAAGATAATAGACATAATAATAGTAAACCGAATCTATTCATTTATTTTATTTTATTTCTTAGTGTAAACCAATTAGTTATTGATAGTGTTGATAATGTATAAAGCCCAATTGCTCCTATCAAATAAAAGCCCACATATTTACTCTGTATATTGTAATACAATATTGATGTTATCAAAGCAAATCCTAAGAACCAAGCTACAACCCACCCAAAATCTGGTAATTTATTAACAATCTTAGATTCTAGATTAACAACTCTCTCATCATGAACAACTCTACTTAGTGCATCTTGAAGATCTTTGCCATAAGCTGGAACTTTTTCCAACTCTCCATTTTCATTCTTAATAGTAACTTCATATTTAAGATAACCATCAAATGTGATGCTTTCCTTTCTTAATTCTGCATGAACAGCTACTCTCTTCTCCTTCTTTTTCATTATAATTATTATTTAATATGTTGTATCCACGAAAGTAAATTTGTTTCAGGTCTCCACTTTAGTTGATTAGTAATAAGCGATATATCAGCACATGATCTATGTGGTTCATCTCTTTTTTCAATATGGATTATTTCGCCACCTAATGCTTCTGCTACTTCTATAACCTGTGTTTCAGCCCCGCTACCAACGTTATAGACTGGCATATCTGATTGATATTCTGAGTTGGATTGTTCTATAAGCGCATTGACTATATCACCTACATAAATCCAATCTCTAGTTTGAGAACCATCACCTGTTACAGTAATAGGTTTAAAAGATTGATATTGTTCTAAGAAAATAGGTACTGCGCTTCTATAACCACCAGTAGACCTTTGACCTTCACCAAAAACATTAAAGAATCTTAATGCACTGCATTTGAATTCGGGCCTATTGTAACTGGCTAGCATGTATTCCATTTCCAGCTTAAACTCGGCGTATGGGCTCATTGGCTGTGGTTGTGACGACTCTTTGAGTGGTACATCAATAGAATCACCATAAACTGCTGCGGTACTAGCAGCGACCACTGTTTTAGCTCCCATCTCATATGCCCAATCAATTACTCTTCGACTGCCAACACATATACCTGTCCAATACTTCATTGGATCCTCTAAACTCTCAGGTACACTAACAGGTGCCGCTAAATGAAATAGAGTATCAAATTGTATGGCAGGTAATTCATCTACTGTAATATCTCGTACTTCTATCATCAAGTTTGGATGAGGTTCTAAATTGTCCATATCACCTGTACTAAAATCATCTAAGACCGTTACGTAATATCCATTGCTTAATAGTTTTTTAACTAAATGACTACCGATAAATCCGGCACCTCCTGTAACTACTGCTCTCATATCTTATTATTTTATTAGTTTTTGATTGGCAAAGAAGCAGATGTTATCACCTGCCGGGTTAAATATAGTGAATGATGTGAATCCGAGACCGTGTAAACGATCATAAATTTCTTTAGAACCGTCTTCACCAATAACATTAAGGTGCATTTCCATAGCAATACATCTTACCTTAGATAAGTTTGCATCACTAATACCTCTAAATGCATGTACTTCAGCACCTTCAATATCCATTTTCATAAAGTCAACACCTTCTACAATACCATTATTAATAAGAGTATCTAAAGACATAGACATTACATTTTGTAAAACACCATCATCGTGCTGGAATATAGAACTGCCACCTGGCGCATTAGCTGTATATGCAATATTAATAGATTGATTATCTGTATCTGAAATTGCAAGTCTATGCGCCTCGCATTGTTCTGGTCTATTAAGAGATAACAATTGAAAGTTTTCTTGTACAGGTTCAAATGAATAGATCTTACTAGCACCCTTATCTGCAGCAAATCTGGCAAAAATACCTATATTTGCACCAACATCAAGTACACGATCGCCTGGTTTAATAATGACATCATCCTTTTGATAAATGCTATCATCAGTGTAACCGCCATTTACGCAATCATAAATCTCATAATAGATAACAATAGCCTCGTCTATTTTTCCTAAGTGCCATGAATTAAAAATATCATGATTCCACTTTGATTCTTCTGCTTCTAAATTCCTATAGGCTAGTTCTCCATTTAGTCTGGTCCAAAAGTATGGGTTAATTGGTTTCATATCCTATCCGTATAATTGTTTGCTTATTGCTTCTATTACTCTGTCTGAACCAATTGTTTTAGTACACTCAAATTGTCTACGCGTGCCTTTCCAGGCTGGACACCAGTTCCAATCACCTTTATCAAAGACATCCCAACCCCAGCAACCATGGCAGGCTTGGTGGTTATTAATATAAGTAGCTGATTCAAATTCCACATAAGGATCAGTAAATCCGCTAACTATAATCACCCTAGCTCCAAGTGCCCATGCAAACCAAGATAAGCCAGAGGAAATTCCAATAAAACAACTAGCCTCATTGATAGCACTTGCTACTAATGCTAGTTCTTCTGGTAATTGTTTAATGCCAGTTAGATCTGTGCCCTCTTTACTAGCGTGGTATACATCTACATTATTAGCATTACACCAATCAATGGTCTCTTGCCAACCAGTTGGATTATTCCAATATTTGGCTTGAGCTGTACTTTGAGTAGCGATGACTACTGAAGGCTTTCGCGCGGGGTTTTTAGGCTTAGTTAAAAATTCGGGCGCCAGTTGAGGTCTTTGCTCTACGTACTCAACGCCCATTCGGTCTGCGGCGATTTTACCCAAGGGTATTTGCCTCCAGTCGTATTTGTGTTCTGCTCGATTCCATGGTTGTTCCATGGTATAAAAGACTCCGATAGTCATCAGCGCACCCTTGTTAGGCACTGACCAATCAATGATCTCTATGTTACGTTCAAGGTACCAGGCCTTATCAAACAGCCAGGGCTTGTGTGTCTTCACATACACTCGTGATAGTTTATGTGTGTCAATCACAGTGTGTAGCTGTCCCATAAAGCTCAGGGTGTCTCCGAGTGATGAGCTTGCCATCACCACTGTTAATACTTGGTCTTCTAGGCTCAGGGTCTCTGTATGAATCAGTCGATCGTTACTATAAAGTTTCAGAGTCCACTCAGTCCACCAGTTTCTTGCAGGCTTGTACCAGTGATCAGTCTTTAAGTCTGTGGCTTGCCAAACTAGGTCGGTGCCATCCCAAAATTCAGCTCGTAGTGCTTCTGAGCCTGCCTCTTCAATAGTTAATTTCGGCCCGTCCTGGTACTCTAATCTCCATCGGGGTTCTCGGCGGCTTGGTGCCACTTTGGGGCCTCTTGGGGTCTCGAGGACCTGTTGGTACCAGTCGATATGTTGTTGTGTGAAGCGTTCTAGTTCTTGCGCTGGGATATTTTTTCCTCGTGCCTCGGATGATTGGAGTGTTTTGATTAATTGATCAACATTTTCATGGAGGTCATCAGTGAATGGAACAATGTAAGGTGCAAACATGTCCTTATATTGTGGTAGATCTCTAGAGAATGTAATTAGACCGTGGCCGATTGCTTCACGCAATGCAAGTGGACTACACTCCCATGTCGAGTTAAACATAAATGCGTCACATGCACTCATAAAAGTATCAACATCTGTTCTTTCGCCCCAAACAGTAACATTGTCTGGTAACTTATTCATGATAGGTCCCCAATACTGTTCAAAGTTTTCAGCTTGATTACCTACAAAATGAAAGTGATATTTACCAGGCCAATTAGCTTCAACAATTCTAGCAATATCAACACCCTCTGCTTGATTTTTACCAGAAGTCCAAAGTCCTACATTAAGAATATGAATCTTATCAATTGATAAACCTAATTTACCACGTGATTTTGCCTTCTCTAATGTTGATGGTCTCTTATCTATAATTGGATACTCAATAACTGGCTTTAATCCACCTCTTGTTTCAAAAGTCTCTAAATGATACGGAGTACAAAAAGCATACATATCTGGATCGTTGATCTTATCACCTGGATTAAACCAAATATTATGGCATGTTTCAACCACCTTCCACGGTTTATCATATAACCAATCCATTGCTGATTGATCTAGTTTATTAAAACCATCAAACGATTCTGGACATTCATCAATATGAATAATATCTGGATTAATAGCTTCAATCTTTTCAATTAGTCTTTGACCTCTTTCTGTAATATCTAAAGAGTTTAAAAAACCAATTGTATGGAATCTATCACCTAAAAGCTCTATTAGCTGATCACGTTGAACATTGTAGATATTACTGTATTGTGTATACTCTATTAGATGTACTTCATAATCTGGTACCTTTAACATAGCCTCAACTCTCTTTAAAACAAATTGTGGCATGCCACCCGTGCTTAAATGAGGTGCTAGGAATAAGAGTTTCTTTTTATCTGACATAGTATTTGTGGTATAATTTTGATCTAATGGCAAATCATCATATAGATCTAGAACTGCATTAAAAGTTTGATCAACAGATGGGTGACACTCAAATGTAGGTTTGTTCTCTAAACAGTATATTTGTGGTGGAATAGCTTGAATAGTACCATGTTCTTTAACATTATACTTCATATTACTCGAACAAAAGATATCACAACCCCCTCCAACATATTTGTATTTATAATCTTGTGAACCCTTTCTATATGGTGCTCTTAATTTAGGATCTATTGAACTGCCTAATTGAATAATATTAACATCAGTTGTGCCAGCAATATGCAATAAACCCGAGTCCATAGTAACTATAGCTCGAGCTTTATGATTCATCATCCATCGTAATTCAGCTGGATCATTAGTTGGATCATTGAGTAGATTGACACCTAATTTAATATCTAATGACATCACTGGTTTATCTACTGAAAATGTACCAACTTCGTGTGAATCACGACCTACTGCGACAACAGGAATTCCTTCTGCATTTAAGCGATCTACTAATGCTTGCCATTTTGCTTGATCCCATGTTCTAGTTGGCCAAGTATGTGTTGGGTGAATTATAACATAATCTTTAATGCCTAAATCGCGTTCACGTTCAATATAGAGATCTATTTCCATCTCATCTTGAGTTAAACTAAAACCCAATGAAACTGCATGGAATTGTCTAATATACATATTAGAGGATCTAAACTCTACTTGTTCTCCACGTAAATCGTACGCTTTACCAACAATTGGCATAAACGTACGATAAACTTTAAGTGATGGATCATTTCTTAGTGGATCATCAAGCTTAAGAGCTTTCGATACTAACGGATGATTCTCAAATAGGAATGGTTTACTAGAAAAAACTATAAGTTGCGAGTCGTAGGCCTTTGCCAATTTCCTAAGTGTAGGAATTGCAGCTAATGTGTCACCTAATGCTGGTGTGTCAATACAGATCGCAACTTGTTTTGACATACATTAATAAGCTTCGTATGATTTCTCTTCTACAAAAAGAGATCCAGTTAATACATTAATTTTTTTCTTGACATCAGAACGATCATCATTTGTATAATAAACTGATCGTGCCAACTCAACGAAATCTGAACCAAAGTTTTCAGCGCGCTCATGTTCTCTAATAAAATCTTCAATATTCCATAAAGTTTTATTAACGTTAAGCAAGTCTGTGTGTAATACTTGAAGTTCTTCAGCAACTGAGTCACTAGCCGTATAAATTTGATCTACAATCTCTTTAAGATAATCGTATTCCTTTTGAATGTTAACCAATTTTTCTTGATCTTTAATTTGATCAAGTTTAATTTCTAGAATTGTAAGTTTGTCAATGATCTCTCCGTTTGATACTTCAATCTTCATTATTTTTCTTGTTTATCAGCGAATGGCTGGGTTAATAATTCTGCTGCAGCTGCAACAAATACTGAATCTCTTACACTTAATACTCCTGCACCCTGGGCTGCATTAGCTGCTTGGATTAAAATATTAATAGCATGTAATTCTGTCATTGATTTAACCTCTTCAAATGGTGAAATCATTGCCTGCTCTTGTGTTGTTTGTTCTGACATATTAATTTGTTTAGTAATTATATGCAATTATATAAATTGGTTTCAATTAAAGACTTAGCAATAATGAAATTATTTCATGTTGTGGGAAGATATCTGACTTATCCTTTCTAACCTGACCATGTGTTAAAACACCTTTGATTTTACCCATATTTGCATCTTCATTATAGTTAAATACAATAGGATTGCCAGAAACTGGATAGTATTGAGATGCTCCATGTTTAGAAGTAGTCTTTAACATCTCATGTATACCTGATTTTAAATTAATACCGTGTTTATCTGATAGTAATAAAAGCAGTGCTTTAACAGCTTTAATTTGAGCATCAGAATATTTATGATAGTATTTGTGGTCTTTGTAAGATGTGTCTAATCTAACTACTTGTGACGGGTGTACTTCAGCACCATACCAAGTATAAAACTTATCCTCTTTTTCGGTTAAATAACCAGCTGAACATATTTCTATACTAATACTACCTTTGTGCATTTTAGAGGATTTAACTGCACCTAAATGATAACCCCAATATTCATCTTTAATTGCTTGTAAAATCTTACCATCCCATTCTGCCTCATCGTCTTTTAAATTAGAAGCATCTGCGCCGCATGGAATTCCACCAATAACATAATGTGTTCCGACCCTACCTCTTTGGTCAGTCGCCCATTGATCAATAACTTTTTTAGGATTGTGTCGACCAGCAGTGTGGTGTAGGAATATCCATTCTTTATGTGTTACCTCTTTAACAAATTCACCTTCAGGTAATGGATACTGTTGAATCCATGAAGCACCTGTTGTAAGATCAGTATCTGCTTCTAGTTCTAGTGGATTATAGTTCAATGCTGACCAAGTTAAAGGTCCTACTATACCATCTGCCTTTAATCCTTTTTCTTTTTGAAATTTAATGACGCTTGCTTTTGTTGCATTGCCAAATTCAGCATCTGGAACTATGTCTAATAGTTCCTGAAGGATCCTAACTAAATCACCGGATTGACCTACCTTTAAAACGTATTTGCTTTGCATAATTCTTCTGTTTTCTTATAAAATATATCTATTAATTTATATATTTCATTTTTATTTGTAGTCCTATGTTTAAAAGCAAACAGCTCTCTTGTTGATATCTTATTTAGTATTTTATAAGTGATTGTATAAGAGGCTCTAGTTTTTAGTTTATGACTCATACTTTTAATGATGCCAATTTGTTGCCTAGCTTTACCACAATAACCGTGATTAACACTAATATATGCTGAGACTGTATAATCTGGATGATCATCTAATGAAAGATAGTAGTGCATCGCCTTTAACTCATTGGTTATTAAATATAACGAATGGATTGTGCCGTGATGCTCATTAATAACCCTAAAGAGTGTTTCTTTTTCTAAAGGTTTAGAAATATACACATCTTCTATATTAATCTTAAGTCTACTTATTTTCATTCTTCTTTTTAATGAAGAGTTCCATGTCTTCTTTGGCCTTTTTAGCCATAGCTTCGTCCCACAACTTATCTTCATTGATTAGACCCCTCTCCTTTACTATAGAACCTACTGATGTTGGATTAATTATATCTTCGTCAACTTCCTGTTCAAGAATGTCTAACATATCATCTTCCTTAATCGTGTCTTCGGGTGCTTCTTCAGGTTGTGTTTCTAATTCAGCGACTGGACCGTCCCACCATGGTTTTTCTTGTAATTCTTCAGGTGTATCTTCAGCGATAATATCCTGAATCTCTTCTTCAGTCATATCTGCAACCATATCATTCATAACTTGATCTAATGCATGGTCTTCATCCCATTCTTCGTCCTCTAATCCATCCTGTAATGTTGCGTCCCAATCATCATATAGCCCAATCTCTTGGTCTCTAGCCATCATATCCGCTAAGATTTGCTCCCTTTCTTCTTTGGTCGGTTGTTTTACAATATGACTCTCGATCTCGTCTTGTAAATTATCATATGAATCAACAACATCTCGCATATCTTCTATTTTATCTTCAAAATATTCTTGAGATGGTTTAGTTTCAAAACCATCCGTTAACATATCATCATCCATAGATCCATCTGTCAAGATTTCTTCATCCTCATCTTCTGGTTTAATATAGTCTACTAAAGATTTAATAAAACCCAATGCGACCAGTGGTAGAATAGCACCTGAAATTGCTGCTAATACTCTTTTTTGGAAAATAGGTTCCTCTTCAATTAAATTGAATAATTCAGCCCATGAAGTATAATCATCCATGTTAATAAATGCATAATACATATTACCTTGCATTTGCATTAAAGTAATTGTAATGAATAGTGCCCAAACTAGAGTTTTATTCATTTTCTTTAAAATAACAAGAGATGCCAAAGATGCAGCTGCTCCCACTTCAAATCCAATAGCAAGTGTTACTGCTAACCAATATGGGTTTGATAGTTCAAAGAAATCAATTACGTGAATAGTTGAAATCACAGAAACTAATAAGTATAAAGATACAAATGTTCCTATTACAAAATTTCTTATTAAATTACCTTTCATTTTCTTATTGTATTTTTGGCCACTTATTTAATGGGCATTGTGATGCAGGTGACATTGATTTGGCTGATATATTACAACCACATCCTCTTACTATTTCACCAGTATCATTATTTTTCATTGCTTTTCTAGGGTCACATGTATTTCCTGTTCTCATATAACAAGAATTGCATTCTAGCATACGTAAACGACTCATCTCTTTAGTCTCTGTATCTAGGGCACCAAAAGCATCTTTGATTCTATTTCCCCATCCAACTAAAATCTGCTCAAGTTGTGAAACTTCGTTAACAGGTGTTTCAATTGGCTGCGGTGTTAAGTTTGGATCAGTGTTGTAATTTTGAGAATTTG
>Ga0102812_10000799_pt1 | contig 22271 bp, 36 predicted proteins | sample ColrivemetaGS713_FD_79334 | JGI IMG/M metagenome (GOLD analysis project Ga0102812, IMG submission 79334) | Estuarine microbial communities from the Columbia River estuary - Flood tide ETM metaG S.713 | ecosystem: Environmental > Aquatic > Marine > Intertidal zone > Estuary | place: USA...
ATGAACGTGCGTTCTGGCATACCGTGCCAAGATTCGTGACAGTTCGGAGACACTTGCTCCATAGTACGTGAACCTTCGAACGCACCTTGATACATCAGGTACATACCGTCCCAACTGAACTTCTCTTTATCAAATCTAGTCATAATCTTCTCTCTTCTCATTATCAATACAAGTATTATACATGATGAAACATGTTTTGTCAACACTTATTTTCATATAAATAAAGGGGTATAACCACATAAAGGTATAAATAACACTATGAGTACAGAACTATTTGATTTCGGGTTTACCCTAGTAGATGAGAACGAACTAGAGGCAGTTCAACAGGCACAGGCAACTGTGACTGCGACTTCGTCTACTGTAGAAGAAACCCAACAAAAACTAGACAAATTATACAATGCGGTTCAACCATTGTTAAATAATCTAAAAGCGAATCCAGAGAAAGAATATATTCTGTGGCCCAATCGTACTGATAAAATCGAACAATTTGAAACACACATACAAAGTATCTACAAGGGATAGAATATGTTTTGGAGAGATGAACAAGAACCCATTATATCGTCAAATGATACGCATGGTGATAGCACGTTAACTTATATCTCTCAAGACGAGAAGTTAGAGACTCATCGTTGGTTGAATAGTAGAATAGTTAATGCCGTAAAAAGTCAAGACCTTGTTCTTAGATATAAGACGGAAGAAGTGCATATGGTTGCAGAGGCAATGAATCGTGTGCCAATGTATTGTAATCTAATAACATCTCTTGGATACAAGAACATTCTTTTCATTGGTCATTTCAATACTAGTCAATATAAGTGGTTACTAGATAGAAAAGAAGTGGATCCAAATACTCGTATGTACGATTGTTTCCCACCAGAGAGAAACGGATTCTTACACTACCCCGACCCACATATCTTGTTTCAGTTCATTCCTATCTTCATGAAACACTGGGGATATGAACCCAAGATAACTTTTGCTCGTCCGCCCGAATCACGACACAAAGGTATCATTCATCATCTGTACAATCTGTTCAAAGTGACTGAACAGATGGTTACGTGTAATATTCAGTATAAACATGGTATGACCGAAGAAGAGATTACCTTTGGTGGAACTGATCCAGATGAACGTTTTGATGCGGTCATATTTGCTGGTGTTCCTAAGTTGTCAAACAAAAATTCATTTACTATGTCGGACGTGAAAGATGCGTTCGGTGCATACATCACACCTAACTGTGAATTTGTTGATCTTTGGGCGCAATACGATACAGAAAATAGATTCTTCAATGACGAACATAGACATGAAGTAGATACGGAAGAAGCGATTGCAGAAGTGTTTCATACACGTGCAATGTGGGATAAAGAAAGTCGTAATGCCACTCGTCCAGAAGAGTATAACTTTATGCGTAGAATGGTAAGGATTTTCTCTAACAGACCAGATAGAACCGTAACACCTGCATCAAGTCCTAACGATATATCTACTGAAGACTAATGATTAACTAGCCCAAGTAACCGCTTTAGGAACATACCTAGATATTTTTGCTACGATATCTTTTTGCATCTGGGCGACTGGTGTTGCTGCTTTACCTGCCTTTTTTGCGTAGAAGTATTTGGCATCTTTTAAGAACGAACCATCATTACCAGACACTTTAAGTTCAGAATCGACACCGATCTTGTTGAATGCGAATACGATATCCCCATCCATATATCTCTTTAGAGTCTTACCCATGTTAACGATGTCCGCCATAGTCTGTGATGCACCACGGTGAGTGTTAACTAGAATCTCTGCGGGAACGGTACGATCACGTGTAAGGTTCTGTGCCTTTGCAACTTCGATGTCGTTCACTACCCATACGATATGGATATTTCTTTTCTCGTAACCCACGTTAGTCAACATGCGAGAAAGGTTACCCAACTTCTGTAGATCTTTCAGAGTTGTATCGAAAATAAGATTAGGTTTACGATCAGGTGCAGCACCAAGAATACCACGCATCAATACCTTTTGCTTACGTGTATCCAGTTGTAGAACGTTTGCGATAATGTCGTGTAACTTACCAACGTTCTCTGGATTCTTTAGATCAGATGCGATTTCTTCGATATCCAAACCAGTCTCCGCCTTGACTCTCTTACGAATCAACGGTGACTTTGCAGCGGCAGTCTTGAGTGCATCGACATCCATGACTTTACCTTCAAGACCGACTAGGTTATCTAAGACGAATCCTTTACCAGAACCAGCACCCCCTGCCATGATAACTACGTTACCAAAGTTAGGGTATGCTTTACCTCCGAACGTAATGAGTTTCTCTAATAGAATCTCACCATACTGTTGGAGTTCTTGTTCTTCTTTTAGGTGCTGGTTAAATGTTTTCATACTTGTTATTTATACAATAACCAAGCATAAAACGGCAAATAATGCCATCCAAATTAAAACATTTGGTCGGAATTCCCATACAGTTACAAAGTCGTCTAATGTTGCTCGAATAAAATCTATCACGACTTCCTGTGTTTTGTTCCATAATGATTTAACTTTATCTAACATATTACTTCCCTTTCTTTTTAACGGTAACAATGATTTCCACGTTTTCAGGTAAAGGAATCTTCGCCTTATCGTGGGAATGATGTAGATAGAATTTAACATGAGAGTACTCTTTGAACATTTCAGGCCAAATCGGTCTCCAGTTATTTGCTATCCTATGTGTATTATTTATAGATCTATCACTTTCTAAGATCAAATCAGTCGCACTTAGCAACGACATATCAAATATCGAGTCGAATCCATAAAGGTGTACCTCCGTTGCGTTCATCTTGGCGCAAGCATAATCAACCGCCATATGTCCACAACTGAAGTTCGTTGCGTTCCCTGCGTATTCGGGAACTCTCTGCCAGAACGATCGTATGTTCTGTGAGTATTTCAAATAAAAGTTAGGTTGCATTTCCATCCACTTACGTGGACGTGTACCTAGTACCCAGTCATACATGTCTAGGTTAACTATTCCCTCTTGAAGTGCCGCCATCATCTTGAAGTCTACCATACAAGATGCATGTACTTCCTTTCGTGGAATTGCAAATGGAGGCATGTTACAGATTAGTAACTTACCTTCGGTTCCTCTTTTATAGTGCCAACTATGGTCACCATTGCCTAAGACATTGACTCTCATTCCATACACACCCTTTTTCTCAGATCACTACTACTAAATCTATGATCACGTTTATTGAAATATAATTCTATATCACGTTTACGACAGATGTCCTTACCAGTAAAGTCTTGGTCACGATACTCTTCACCAAGTATACGCACATCGATGGCATACATGTTCAGGATATCTTCGAGATCTTCTTCTGTTCCATATGGGACAATCTCATCTACATAACCAACCGCTCGCAACTGAGTATACCGTTCAACCACAGTCTGGATAGGTTTATTCTTTCCTTTCCTACCAGACGGATCTACTTGTAGACCACATACCAAATAATCGCATTGTGCCTTTGCATCACGTAACATTGATACATGACCAGCATGTAACAAGTCAAACGCACTACACGTGAATCCTACTTTACCGTTTACCGCCATAATATTCTGTCGCATGTCCTTCATTAATTAACATCTGGTTTACATTATAAGTACCGTGTTCTTTGTCTACCACGATCTCACCAAGGATACGACCATACTTACCTTTCGCATCATATGTTTTGGTTACAAGAGTAATCACCGATCCAGCGGGCGCCATCTCGTTGACGTACGCTTTCGCTGCGAGTCCTTTTGCCTTTTCTTCAAGGTCTCGGGTACGAGATTCTGGAGTATTGACCCCATATAACCGAACACGTTGTTTAGTAAGGACAACATCAAAACCAAGGTCAATGTTAACATCCACAGTGTCACCATCCACCCAGCGATCAATCGTTGCTTTATATTCATACATTACCCTATCTTCCTCTTAATAATTAAATTTCCTTTATGTCCTGTATGATGGATTACACACGGACGTTTTGAAGCTATGTTATCTATGTAGTCTAATCGTAACGTGTTGTACCTATGCGGAATACTACGGATAATACCCATTCGTACAATATCGTTCCCTCTGATCATTCCATACAAAGTTTCTTGATCTCCCTGTACTGGATTAGCAATACATTCGTCAGACCAACGTTTTAATATATTCGGACTTCCTTGAAAAACCACAACACCAGAGTTATGCCATATTCCCATAGTCCCACGTCTCTTAGTCCAAGGACGATCTTCTACCATTCCCAACTTACCTTCTTCTGTCCAGTTGAATATGGTTTCTATGGTAGGACAGGTCACCTCACAATCAGTATCTAACCAACACACTTTGTCATAATCCATCTTAGATGATTGTAACATCGCCATAGGTTTTTTAAACCACCCCTTTGCATTAGATTGTACACTAAAACAGGTGACGTTGTCAAGCAGTTTTAATGAATCCAACATAGTTTCTGACATACCGAAGTCTGCAATCAATAGATGAAAATCGGTATGTTGTCGTAAGTTAGTGATGAACCAAGGAAGTTGCCACTCGGTATTTTCGTCACATCCTGTGAGGAAGGTTTTAGACGGCATTTATTATTTTAACCTTATTGTGTTTTGCGGTGGTTCCAGCTTGTTTCTGTATAGTAGTGAACTCGTCCTTCGCCATTGCAGGCCATGGATAATATTCTTGTAACCAAGGCATGTCATCTAGGTTCATAAACACATCGGTAGGTCTCGCACAGATCTTTGCCTGTTCGATTAGTTTCTTCGCACCTTCGGGTTTGACCATGTACGCATGTGCGCCAGGGAAGTACCGTTTACTCGTGAGAGGATTGACACCAAGAGTGGACGGTGTGTTCCATTTACCATATGAGGGATGACCAAGATTCATAACGTAGTCAAAACGTGCTTCAGGTATTTTATTATTCAAGACCGCATCATGTTCGAATATCGCAAATGTCTCGTTGTCCTCAACACACTTCTTCCATAATGAATAATGTGAAAAGAACGCAGCTGCACAGTTAGCGGTACGACTATAGACTTCGTTTAACCCATCCATAGACAAACCTTCATCCGCATACAGTTTGTCCAAGTCATCTTTAGGTGTGGTTGCGGGCCAGTTTTTTATATTGACGTTATACCAAGAACTATAACGGATGCATCTCTCTGCGACCATTCTAGAATCTTCGTTGTCCATTATTGTGATTACATACGATTTCATAGTGTTGTGGTAGATGCCACTCCTTGTACTTTGGTGTAGTATGGGTAAACGATCCTCAGATGCATAAAGTTTTCTCTACAGATAAAGGCATCATTAGGCCACATACCAACTTCTTTTATTTTATTTAAAAACTCTTTTGCGACTCTTGGTTCTAACCAGTATGCAGAACCTCCTGCCAATCCTTGTGGTACTGGATCTTCATTATCATCATTTACAATAGGTGCAAATTTTACGGACTTACTAAACGAACAATGTTCGTGGAACTTGTTTGCCTTTCTTGTTGCACCTCTTGGATCACTTAGTCCAATACAACCAAGTCCTTTACGCATACCAGTGAACTTACGAGTGAACATTGCATCACTCTCAAGTACCAGACACGCACGATCTTCCTTAACGATCTCTTCCCAAACACGCATATGGGATACCGCACAGGCAATAACCTTGAGTTGATTGGCGGAACGATACATCTTCTTATAAACCCCAGTCTGTAGATCAAGTCCCTCTTCATCAGGTGACATGGGCCAGTTCCATCTCCAATCGTTGTGATCGAAACAGATCATATCTTTTATATCTTGTTCCATTGTCGCTGGAGTTGATGCACGAAAAATTATAGGATCAACATCTGATTCAGTATCCTTGATACTTTTCTTCAGACGTTTCACTGCATCCTGTTGTTCGCCTGTTACATTGATTATATACGCAGTTGTCATTATAGTTTGTGACTCAAGTTTGGGTTAATCTTTTGAAATTTTGTTGGACTCGGATATATGTATTGCATGAATAAAGTCTGATCATTGTAGATAAAATCAGACTGTTCTAAACCATAGTCTTCTGCAAATCGTAACAGTCTCTTCGCCCCTTGGGGAGTCAACATGTAGGCACTAGTGCCTGGCGTCATATTATTTCCCTTGTACCTAGACTCTTTGTAATACTTCAGGGGATACGACTCACCGAATACGTTCATACCTAATAGATGGTTGTGTTCTTTAAACCAAGTTACTTCCCTGTGTTTTGTTGCCAACACTGACGGTTCCTTGAATGCGCCCTCGATGTTCAGAAAACAGTACTCCATAACACCACTATCAGAAGGTGTCGGTGCCGTCACCACAACATCGTGTTCCAAGAATATCATTGGTTCGTTTCTCTTAATGACTTCTTGGGCAAACCTTAAATGGTTGTACACACATGACTTCTTGATCTTGTACTTACGTTGTTCTGTTGGGTCTGGATTTAAAAGAAATGATTCGAGTCTCCCACCCTTTAGATCTGGATAAGGAAACTCGTTTTCATTTAAAGTATCTGGAGTTACACCCTCTATGACTTCGTAGTCCCAATTATAAAACTCAAGAGATTTTATAGTCCTCTGTAGGCACTTATAAGATATCTCATTACCTGCCACATGGACAACCCACGCCTTCATTACACCACCAGTTTTATATGTTCTGCATCAATGATTGCACACTTTAGACCATCTAGTTCGACTGGCATTGCTTTTGTCCAGTCTAGATAGACCTTATCCTTCGGATTTAGTGCGAGTTCAATAACTTCCATACTATTACCTGTTGCGATAACTGTTGCTGGTTTGTTTCCAGTCGCAATATCACCAGACAAGATAATACCACCAGAGGTAGTCTCGTCTGCTTTTGCTTCACTCACTAATACGTTATTACCTAATACTCTCATTATAACTCCCAACTTATGGAAGGGCGCATATCACCCTTACCGTTCCAATGTATTGAACACCCACACTCTTCAATGATAGGGATGATCGCCTTTAAATTCTTTACGCCTTCTTTGTCGCCAGCAAAACAGAAAGTCGATTCTTGTTGTATCTCTGGTGGATAACAAACAAACGAACCCTCTCTAATCAATCCTTCGGGTTCATTCTCCAGAACAGATTCTACACCATACTTCTTGGCGACTTTCAACACGACACCTTCTTCACCATCTTCTTCTGCCCACTGCGCTTCTTCTAACTCATCAAAGAAATCATCTTCTCCTTCTTCGAGTACCCCAGACCGCATAAACTCTTCGTGTACATCGTACTCACAATCCTGTGAATGATTGAACAGTACCTTGGCGAGATCGACTTCTTTGTATTCGATCTTATTACCGTCTTTGTCTTCACGAATCAGGTATCCGTCTTTGTCATACTGTGGATCAAAGTAATCAGGTACGTCCATCCATGCACATGATTGGCAACAGTAGTGATTCCACCCTACGTACCAACCTTCTTCTTTGAGTCTCTCTTGTAACTTTCTAAAACCATTCATTATATATTCCTCTCATAATCAATGCGTATTATAACACATTAACTATCTTTTGTCAAGATAAAGGTTTTATACATTCCATCAAGACTAGTTTTGACATACCCTTTATCATCAATCGTCCAACCTCTCTGATCAATAAAATCGTCAAACCGTTGTTCGTTTTGTACCCAGACTTTACCATCAAGAAGTTCTGGTTCTTTATCCCAGACACGTATTGAAAGTATACAGTACTTAGTACATGCTTGAAGTACGTTATCCAGAATACGAAGTGACTCGTGTTCAGGAAACAGATTCAACATTCGAATACACAAACCGAGATCAGCGGGAGTGTCTATTCGTTTATTGAGTATGTCGTGTTTGTATATACTAAGTTTGGGAAACGACTTCTTCTCCGCCTCTAATATCATATCATCTGCGTACTCATACCCATATACTCTCTCGATGTGATCACTACCACTCAGAATGTCTGCGAATCGATTAGTACCTAAAGGGGCATCAATAACAGTACTAACATCCTTATGATTCTCTATAAACTTCTCAACACATTTTTGTTCGAATGTCCACTTAGGGTTTTTATTGCGACCCTTATCGTACGACTTTGCCTTCTTCCCCTTATAGTGTTCATCTATCAAACTCTTGTCATACATCTTTCTTATTCTCCAGTATTTTTCTACTATGTCCGAGGGGGTATCATATATCTCCTCTTCTATTATATCAGAGTTTCTTACATTCAAAAACCCAGCGTTGTTACAAGCAAGAAACTCATTGTCTACTATCACAAATCCTCTACCATTATTGGTCATAACAATATTATCTGTAGTTAGATCGTTATGGTTCAGGTACGCTCGATGGTGCGCCAATTTTGGATCAGGTTTATCTACTCGATCACAGATATAACCGAGATAGTCAAACGTCTCGTGTCGATAGTCGTAACCCTTTAATTGTTTTAAAAGTGTGTGTAACGATTTTCTGACAAATTTCATTTCATTATTTGTTTTTATAGGACGACCTCTAACAAACTCTTCCGCCACAAGAAGTCCCTCTACCTTTACGATTCTAGGAAAGTACTTTCTTATGTGATCAGGTTGATCTTCTAACCACCATCTAAGACTAAGTTGTTCCATATTGAAACACTCATAGACCTTAACCTTCTGCCCATCAAGTATACCAAAGACAGAGTGTAGACCATTGCCGTTCTTCCAATGTCTTTTCTCTCCTCGTGTAGAGACAATGTTGGTAAGTCCTTTCATCAACGCCATTAGTCCCAGAGTCCTGTATAGTATTTACCAAATAGTCTAAATCCATTCTGAACACGTTTTGACTTCTCTTCACTAAACTCCCACTCATCGATATCATTGACCTTGGCATCAAACGCATAGATCATTTCTGTCATGACCCAGTCCCATCGCTCATGTACTGCATCTTCGTGATCACCTTGTAACTCAAAAGGTACATCTTCTAAGTCAACCATTGGTGAACCATGTTTCTCCTTGGCGAGTTGTAACAACATCGGTAGAACTATCTGTGCTAACGTATAGTCCATACTCCAAGTGTCCCACGGATCAATATGAATCTTTTTCTTTTGTGATGGCGCATAACCAAACAACCTATAAAGGTACGTGTGATACCATCTCCATTTTGGATACCCACCTATCTTAACTTTCATATCTGCCTCATTAGTGATTGGACATCTTCCCCATCATTAGGGAGTTTATCTTTCAGAAAAAAGTGTACGAAGTTGCAGTGTTCGATATTGTTAACTGCCGTAAACAAACCGTTCCATGCATTGTCAAGTTTCTTAGTCGGCACTTTATACTTCTTGATAAAGTAGTTTAAGAGTGTCTGGTCGGTAGACCACTTCCAAGGGCCTACTCCATCGATAAAGTCTTTGAACTCTGTTCTATTCAAGAACTGTCTTGCGTTCTGTCCTTTCAAGAATGGTTTAAAGTACTCCACATTGATAACTATCATACCCATATTAAAGAACTCGTATCCTAAATTATTGGGTTTGAAGTCTATTCCTTTCTTATGCAACCATTCATACTGCATACGAGAATAGTTACGTATCTTATCTTGATACCAACTATCTAAATCCATCTCTCTTTCGGGGACAGCGCCAAAGGCACACTTACAATTCATCTCGTCAAAAATGTCAGGTGAGTCTGGTCGAATGTATATGTCGGAGTCTAGAATCATTATCTGATCGTAGTCATCAAATAAATCGAATGCATTTTCTTTTTCGAAAATAGGAAGGTAACCAATCTTCTCCCAACCGCCCGTCTTACCTTTACGTTCAGTTGCGAATATGTCGGGACGGATTTGTAGTGTAGGTTTTCTTTGTACGATATGATCCGCACCAATACGCTCTGCGTATTTGGATGCGGACTCTATACAGTGTTCGTATAGTTTAGACTGTTTTCCAACAGCGACTTGGTATATTAGTTTTCTCATATCGTATCAATTGCATTCATCAACTCGTCAATGTTCTCGCCGTCATTGGGTAACTTATGTCTCATAAAGAAGTGTACGAAATACGCTTCTGATATTTTACCCTTCTCCAATGCAGAGAACAACGCATTGAATCTCCAGTCAACATGTTGAACTTTCAGGTCGTCTTTCTTCATCCAGTAGTTCAACATGATCTGATCTGTCTGCCATCTAAATGGGCCGATTCCATCAATAAAATCTTTAAAGTCCAGTCTATCCATAAACTGTTTAGGTGTGGTGTCACCTAGTGCCTTCAACATCTTCTTACAGTTGTAAACAATCATTCCCGAGTTAAAGAACTCCCCACCGTTCGGGTGTGAGAAGTCCCAGTCGTATTTTTTACAGACACTATTATTTAACTGTTCGTTAGAGTAGTTACGTATCTGTCGTCTATACCTTTCATTGACTGGCAACTCACGTTCGAACTGTGCCGCAAAATGGACATTCTTCTTAACGTCTTTGAATACACAAGGCGATTCAGGTTTGATAAAGATATCTGCATCCACAACTGCAATCTGATCATAATCACCAAAGTGTTCAAAGACATTCTCTTTCTCAAAGATAGGAAGAAACCCACCGTACTTCATATAACTGTCAGTCGATCTTTGACCTGTAAATGGATCGGGTTTGATCATTAGTTTGGGGGTGGTCAATACGATGTGTTCATAACCGTGATGCCAACAATACCTTTTCACACTGTCTATACAATGTTTATACAGTTTGGATTGTGGCCCAACTGCAACTTGGTATATCGCTCTTTTCATAACTAATTCCTATAATCTTCTAAATCAAACTCAGTTCCGTGCATTTTCATTAAGTCACGTTCATGGTTAGTATACACTAAAACTTCGGGATCGTCAAGCAGAAAATCACATGTTTTACAATAATCTGGATAATTCTTAGTTGTATGCATGTCACGGAGTTCTGTGTACTCAGGCCCATCCCATATCTCTTTGATAGTATTCTCGGACGTATGACCCAGTACTGCCTCTTCGTCTTGTCCCAGTACTTGACAACAAGGTGCAACCGCACCACGTTTACCATCAAGTCCGCCTGCCCGAATTACAACATCAGGTGAGAATGGACGACCACAAGTTTTAGTCTCACCCTTACGTTCGTTCTCCCCGATATCATATACACCAGACCAGTTGTGCATCTTCCAGATCTCGGTCTTCACCCCCAGATCATCTACCAACTCTTTATACGATTCTAGTTCATTGTCTAGATTATCGTTATCGGTAATCAGATGGTAGGTTGCCACAACACAATCAGAACCAGTCTCTTCTACGTACTCTTGCATCTCACGTATGTTCTTAGTGATCAGGTCGAAGTTACCACCTACGGTATTGTGCATCCATTCGTTGTACTTCTCCTTGTTGTAACCAATAAAAGAGAAACGATAGAAGTCTAAACCAGCGTCTACACAATCTCGCATAAACTTACCTTCCATACGGAAACCATTAGAGAACATGAAACACTTGGCGCCATACTTCTTAACGATCTTGATGTACTCAGGTAGATTACGATTCAGTGTAGGTTCACCACTACCCTCTAGATTGACAACACGCAATCCATGTTGAGCGCAATCACGAACATTGTCTTCAAACTCCAACAAGTTCATCTTACGTAGGAAACGTTTGTCTCTACCACCAGTACGCACGTCCTGTGGACACATCGTACAAGAGTAGTTACACCCTCCGTTGATCTCGATTACTGCTCTATCAATTTTCATTCTATTTTCCTATTTTACGACTTTCGCCCAACTACCGTCCAGACAAACCTTGTCTGGTTTCCCTATAGTATCGTGAACCGCATCGACAACACTCTGCCAATAATCACAATAATCATGTCCCGCTATGATACCACCCTTCTTCAGTTTGGGTAGATATAACTCGATGTCTCTCACTACAGGCAGATATCTATGATCTGCATCGATGTAAACAAAGTCCAAAGATTCATCTTCGAACTCATCAAGTACTCTATGCGATTCACCCTGCATTATGTTTACCTTACATAGACTATCAGTATTAACGAATTGTCGTATGTTGGTTTTAAATTCCTTTTTGACCCAGTTCCAGTCGTACTCACCTCTTGTCGTACCACTAGGAACAGGAAGAACATCAGGTAAGTTACCGTCTGCTATACCACGTCCCCAAGTGTCAACTACTGTTATTCCTCCACGAAACAATCCCGAAGATGCCAACATTGAAGTAGACTCTCCCATGTATGCACCGACCTCTATTGCCTTTAGATCGGATACATCTTTTCCATTAAATTGTTTGTGTACCCATAGCATTAACTCTGCGTACCCCAACCACTGATCGTTACCAGCGGTGGTTATCGTCTCCTCGGGAGGATCAGTTCGCATGTACATTATTTATCCTCAACATAAATAAACTTAAACTTGTCATAATAGATTACCGCTCGTTCTTTAGAATCACCAAAGAGTTTCGGAAGTCTATGCTTGTAATAGTGTATATTACGATTTTTACTTTTTCCTCTTTTACTATTACTATCATGAGATAGTTTTAAAGCGTTAGGTGTATGGTAAGTTGTAATACCCTCTTCACTTACAATAGTCATAGGAATCGATGCGTTCTTTGCAATGTAGTGCCACATACCATCATAACATATCACTTGTCTACACGTAGTGATATGAAACATTGCCTCACTTACAGGTGTTCTGTAGGTCAGTTCAACTACGTGTAATCCCGCTTGGCGGAGTAGCTTTATTATACCATCCCAACCATGATTTGTCAACAGCCTTTTCCATGTTCTTGGTTGTTGAGCGTTAAACAGTGGTCTCCATACGACAACCTTCTTTCTACTGTAGTATGGATTGTCTCGTACAATATCCTTTCGAAAGAACCAATCGTTCGGTGGTATGGTTGAGCCTGGTTTATCACTGAACGCACCATCAGAAAACCAGAACCTAGTTTTGTTCGGTTCTGACCAACCAAAAGGTTTACCCCAATACCTATCCTCTGGCGAGCTCGCCATAAATTTATGCGAGACCTTTACACGATCTTTATTATGATAGAAGTTATGGATATAGTTTAAACGATCAATGATCGTCTCTTCTTCCTCAAAGTGGTGTAAGTGGTCTTCCTCGTGACTCCAATGGAACTCCAAATTAATGATCAAATTATTTCGGTGGGCGTGCATATGACAACAATTCAACGCCCACATGAAGTCACCTACGCCCCACGTACCTCGCCAAGTGACATCAATTTCCTTCATTTACTTTTTCTTGCCGAAGTTTTGTGTACCAAAGAATGCGGCAACAATACCAGCGACTGCGACAAAGTATGTCGGTGCCATACTGCCTAATGTTTTCTGTGCTTCAGATAAACCCGCCAGTGATGCAATAACAACAGCGAATGGATATAACAATAATCCACCTAGTGCGAACCACGTCATATTACGTTGTGCATCTCGCATAGCATCTGCATCTTCGAGTTCCTTACGTTTGAACTCCAGATACATTCGATGTTCTTCGTCTGTTACTACACCATCACCATTTGAATCGGCAGGATGATAAAACTTTGTTGACTTTACTTCTTCTTCGCTCATTAGAATACCTTTACTTTATATTTCTGTTCCCACAACCTAGCGTCATGTATATCATTGACCATAGGTCGTCCCCTTATGTTAAGACTAGTATTTAGTAACATAGGAACTCCTGTTCTTTCATAGTATTCTTCAATAACCTTACGGAATATAGATTGACAATCTTTCTTAACTATCTGCACCCTTGCAGATCCGTCCACATGAGTTACAGACTTATAATCATGTTTCGCTTTACATGTGTACTGCATATACTCACCCATGTGACCTTCAAAGTATTCTTCTGCATACTCTTCTAAGATTGCTGGTGCGAATGGTCTGTACTGTTGTCTGCGTTTTATATTGTTCACGGTCTCTTTCACGTCATATCTAACGTCTGCGATTAGAGATCGATTACCTAACGCACGAGGCCCAAACTCTGCCCTACCGTTCGCCAGACCGCATATTTTCTTATCTAAGAGGTGATCGACAACTTCCTTGGGGTTTACCTCTCGGTCGATATTGTAACCAAGGTAGGGAGTCCATACGAGTTGATCTTTTCCTGTCGCCTTCTCCCAAGACATAGCAGCTGTCCCGAGACTTGACCCCGCATCGGTAGGTGAGATAGAAACGTGGACTTCATCAAATAGATCAGGTAGTCTTGTATTGATAACAATATTCTGAGCGCAACCACCCGAGTAAACAAGTTTGTTACCGTGCTTACGTGCAATATTCATTATACCCATGATCGCCCACTCTGTAAACTTCTGTACAGACGAAGCGATATCCTCTCGTCTATATCTACCAGACTGACAGACATTATCAAGATAATCCATCAACTCGATACGTTTTCGATAACCGTATGTGTTGGGTTCTTCCAGTTTTTTCTCAAGGGCAATATCAGGATTTATATCAGATACCGAGTTCCACCACCATTGTAACCATTTGACTATATCGTCTACTGGCGTTCCATAAGAACTTAAACCCATAACGACATACTCGTCCTCTAACGGATTAAGACCCAGAGACTTTGTTGTGTCGGTATAGATCAGTCCTACCGACTTGGGATAGTGTTGTTCGTGGAGTACATTGAATTTATTATCATAAACCATCACGCATTGGTATTCACCGCAACCGTCTATAGATACTTGAACTGTGGTGTCTCGATCTTTCCAAGGTCGTGTGTAGAATGCCCCAGCTGCGTGAGACATATGATGACTATGACAATCGTCATATACTAGGGAATCATACATAGGAACAACCCCATCACGGACGAGGTTGTTCTCTAGTATTGCTTTGGAATCTTGTCGGAGGTTACTTCTATACTTCTCTTTCCATCCTACATTCTCGTAGAACGAAAGGTGATCATTATCATTAGTATACGCCCACAGAGATTCGGGAATGATTGGATCATTCTTTTTTCCCGAGAATCTTTCTGCTTGTGATGCGAACTCGACTGTCCCATCTTCATTGATAATGGTTATAGCGGCATCATGATAGAATTCACTATAACCAACGTAACGAGTCATTAACCCTCCAAGTAGTTGTAGACCTCCTTCCAGTCTTTCATTAGAGGGAAATCTTTGTTGTCCATGTTGTAGGCATGTTCTATTAGTATACTATCTAGACCTAATTTATCACCGACTTCTGCGTTCTCAACCTTGTCTTCAATCCAGACGAAGTTACTGTCACGGTAAGGTTCTAACGCCTCGTCCTTGTCAGCACCAGTGTCAAGACAAACAACTTTCTCAAACGCAGTCTCACCGAACAACTTCGCAAGGTTTTGTTCTCTCAACTTGGCGGCATGGGGGTCAAGACTTAGACTAGTGATCGCATGAAACACGTAACCATGTTCTTCATGCAGTTTGCGAACGTAGTGTATCGCATCACGCAACGGTGGTAGGAAACCGATCGAAGCGCTTTCGTTAAAGTGACGAACCATCTTCTTACTTTCGGCTCGTTCCATATCAAATATTTTATCAACGTTGTAGACATCAGGGTCTTTTACATCGTAACCCTTTTGTTCCATCCAAACTTTAAAGGCGTAACCCCAGTTCAAAAGGACACCGTCTACATCGGTCAAGATTATTCTTTCGTGGTCGTTTCTCATTTGTTCTCCTTAGTTAACATATGTATTATATGCTATTGGGCAGAAAAAGTCAAGCGTTTTATAACATATTTTCGGGTGTTGCTTTCTTGTTAGAATACACAATTTCTTTCTGTCCCCAGTTTTCTACGATTTCTAACTGTTTGTTTGTTCCTGTGAATCGTCTTACCATAGGATACCATCCTTGATGACAATGGGTCAACATCATTCTTTTTTCTCCGCTACCAACATAGTGATTGAATTTTATCTTGGACGCTTCGTGTCTCATATGTTTTAGTTGAAACTGACATGGGGAGTTCATCCAACTTTGATCTAACGATTCATATTCAAAATCATTCACCGTAACATTTGCGGATATCCACGTGTCGTCATAGTTTATGGACGATACACGAGTAGGCATAGGATCTTCATCATAGAACCATTCGTACCAAGGCACAAACAGTTTACGTGCCTTGTGTCTTGCCTCTTTGGTCATCACTATCATACCACCTTGGAAATGGAACCTACCCGAGTCTTGGGTACATCCATGTTCTCCTGTAGAGGCAGGTTTCATCACCATGTTATGTTTTTTATACTTGTTTTGATAACCAGAAAGAACATCTGGATCTAAGTCCCAAGGACAACCAAAGGGCAGATAGATTTTGTCATCATCTCTATTTTTCCACTCCGACTCTGCTACACCATAAACCTCAGCATCGGATTGTTCGAATATGTCTTCGGTTGTATTTGCAATAACGTCTACATCAAATACTGCAATCTTATCATACTTGTCATACTTAGGATCATAGATTATCTTGACCCATTCAAACATAACAGAACTAGAGTGAGAATAGTGATCTTTGATGAATGTTGGTTGACCATGATCTAACTCGTAGTCACAGTCAATCCAATCTGCGTATGTACGAAAACTTTCGGAACTAGCAAGAACCATATCCGCATAGAGATCGTCTATTGACTCTATGTCTCCACCATATTCTTCTATCGGTATGAGTGGTTGTATGGGCGGTTTACCATTAAGCGGAGTAAAACTCTGGTAAATTAAATGTCCCATTCCGTTTCCCAGTTATCTTGGAATATGGGGAATTGATTATTCTTATAAGCGTTCAACATCTTTACTTTGTGTTCGCCCCCAGTATAATGTGCAAAGTTTATTTTTCGTTCTTCTTTACCTTCAATCCATGATTGGGGATTTTTGTAATGACATGGGGTGTCGTTCCACTTCTGATGAATAGACTCAACATCAAACTCATGTTTCATTAACTGACCAGAAATGAATGGTTGGTCATTACGTATGGACATATGATGTATCTTGTTCTTCTCGTCCATACGTTCAGGCCACAACCACTCTTCCCAACTAGAAAACTTCTCTCTCGCCTTCAGTCGTGCTTCCTTCGTCCACACCACCACACCAGTATTAAAGATAGTAAGTTTGGAATCAAAAGAATGACCGATACCGAAACTAGGAATCAAAGGAACATCATGCATCTTAAACTTCTCGACATAATCCATCCAGACTCTATCTTGGTAATCCCATGCGTTATAACCACCCTCTACTTCAGTTCGGATATCACTTTCCAGCACACCATAGACTTCCGCATCAGATTCTTCGAATATGTTCTCTTTGGTGTTGGCAACAATGTCTGTATCTACGAATAGAACTTTGTCGAACTGATCGAAGTAAGGATCATAGATGACCCTCAGACATTCGAATAGTGGTGAGATCGCATCTTCATGACCTTTGGTACAGACACGGTCTTCTGAATACAAGTATTCCGCACCGCATATTTCTGCATACTTTTCGAAGGAATCTTTTGAGATCATTGCCATCTGTTGATACAGATCGGCACGTTTAAACGTTTGATCGCCTAGTTTGATGTCGCCACGTTCATTAACTGCATCGTTGAGTATCATGTATTGAAATATGATGTTCTTCATTTGGTATCCTATTATATGAATCAACCGATCTCATTCTAGGAGTTCTTCCTTCTTGAGATTTTCTTTTGTGGTTATTACGTTTCTTGTTCTTGGGATCGTGACGAGTATACTTTGCCATGACTACTATTCCGTTATAAGACCAACTTTATATGCAGTCTTACCATTCTCTTTAAGAGCAGTTAATACAGACTTACGGTTTGAATCAGGATCTACGTAGGACACATGTACCCAACCACTGTCAGGAATACCTACAGTATAGAACTCAAGAATCAGTTGGTCGAAACTCAGATTCTCACGAATCCACTCTGCGACTTCTGCGTTGGGTACGCCTGGCACTTCGATATCGACTGCCTCACCCTTACAGTGTTGACTCTTAGATGATCCACCGACCGCCTTGTTTAACTCAGGGCCACGGTAACCAGAGTTGATTACAGTTGGGCCGAAGTGTTCACGAACAGGTTGAACAACATAGTCGAACAACATCTGTGCCGCTTCTAGATGTTCTTCGTTAGGATTGTTGTCCAGATCCAGACGGAGTGCCGTTTGTGATTTGGTAAATTCTGCTAACGTAAAGTTTTTTGATAGTCTCATTAGTTTATCTCTAACATTTCTTTGGTCATTATGTAATCACGTACAAAGTCAGATCTAACAATGTCTGCCCATGTAAACGTAACTACGCTAAACTTAGTCATATGTTCAATGATCTTCAGGAACTTACCGAACCCATGCTTATCAGACTCTTTGGTAAAGTCTGACTGGAGATAGTCTCCACAGAAAATGATTCTACAGTTCTGTCCAATCCTAGTGATAACAGAATCCAATTCGTGGAATGTGAGGTTCTGCATCTCATCCACAATGATTACTGCATCATTGAACGTTGTCCCTCTTATATAGGACGTAGATAAGAACTCAATGGCATCTTGTTCAACTAACTTGTCGTATGCCTTTGTGTCTTGAAATAGTTCGGTACAGATCGCACGGTATGGGCCACTATATGGTTCCATCTTTTCTTCCATTGAACCAGGCAAGAATCCGATCTCACGTGTAGGCACAATGGATCGTGTGATCACGACCTTTTCTAATTGATTGCCTTTATCCAGAACTTGTTCCAGTCCCAGATAAACGGCAGAGAATGTTTTACCTGTACCAGCGGAACCTGTCAGTACAAGATGGTTGTCTTCGTTCCACGCCTTGTAAACCTTCTCTTGGTTTTCGGTTAGTGGTTCGAATGTACGTAGGTCATCGATACGTAACTTCATTGGGGAGGTTTTTTCTTTTCTCATGTTTTAATCGAATTGTCTCGACCAGACCCTTTCTTGATTCGACCAATATGGTCGTTCCATTCATTGCCTGCCATTTGACGTGCAGACTTATGTCCAGATACCAAAGCAGGCGCACCGATCACTTTTGTAAGATTGGGGTTATTTTTTTCGAAGTCATCTAGTTCAGATATCTTCAGAAATTTATCTATCACTTCACCAGTATCGTTATCTTTATACGTATATGTTGGCATTAATTAAACCTAATATGAGTTACTTTGTTATGTTTCCACTGGACACCTTGACATTCGTAAGGATAATCCTGTACTGTATATATAGAACCATTATCTACAAACCGTCTCAAGACATGAGAAACTACAGAACTATTGGTATCATCGACAAATACATCCTTGACACCTAACCATTTACAGAAGTCAAGATCATTTACCACGTCTCGTTCAGTATGACCGCCATCTATAAACACCGCATCAACTTCTGGTGCAGGGTACTCCCCTCTGATGACTCTATTTGCATAGGGGGTACTGTGACAGAGAATGGATTCGAATCTATCAGGAAATCTTTCGGACAACGTTTTCACCGCCTCTAGGGTAATCTTGTGCCGACCGACATCCAGAGAAACTAATTTTATGTCAGGGAAAAGTTCTAGTTGAATAGCCGCACTATGACCAGCATTCAATCCTATTTCTAGTATACTTTTATAGTCGGTAGTTTCTTTGAGGGTTCTCCAAAGATCTAAAGTCTCTGGAGTAGGTAACATGTGGCCTTCTTTGTAAAGACCTGTCGGTAGATAGTCTAGGTTCATAACAATTTCCATTAAAAAACGTAGTGGGGACACAAGATCCCCACTACGAGATACTTGATCACCTTCCTTATCGAGTTGAGGAGTATTCCTCTATGGTTTGATTTAGAAAACTTTCCTTCACCATTAGGCGGTGTGCCTTCGAATCATTGCCTTTTTTCTGTTGGCGTTTGATCTGGTGAGAAATCTCTCTGCTGTCTTTCTTCAATCGTTCTATTTGGTTTCTCGACATAATACTCCTTATGTTATTATTATAGGAACTACGTTGTGATTAATTTAGGAAATGCCTCCTGTACAAGTTTTTTGGTTAAAAATTTCACTGGAGACTTCTTCTCCACCATTGACAAAACTATTTCGGCATCTGCTGGATGAATAGATTCCAACAGGCCTATAAACATGTTTTCCCTTTTATAGCTGGGTAGACGATCGCCTTTTGCACCCTTAACAAAGTAACCGAACTGACGGTGTTCTTTTAATAGGGAGGACGGAACGGATTCAGGTATATTAGAGACATACGGTGGACGACCTTCGGGTAGGTTGAATACTAGGACTTCGTCAAACATACCACGTAGCACGTCTGTCAACGCTTGATTTCCAGAGTACCGTTGCAGTACTTCCAAACGTCCTTTTTTGTTAGTTGCTTTCTCGAACTCTTCGACTATCTCGAATACCTGTTTCGTATTAGTAATCATTTGTAAAATCTCACTTCACTGTTATTTATAAAATGGGCGACTTTTAGTCTTCATAACAATATATAGTAATCTTCGCAAACTAAAGTCGCCCTCTTGTTAAACTTACTTAGACGCTTTCTTAACGCCTGAAGTTGCTTTAACTTTTTTGGTGTATGTTACACCTCTGTAAGTTAGTTCGTAACTCATCGCATTTCTCCTATTCGGATTATACGATTCTTTTAACGCATGAACCAATGCGGATCATTAAAGCAGATCAATCTTGTAATTATTTATACAGATTCGATGTCCACGGCGCCAATAATATATGACCGAGAATCAACTTCTTCAAACCCTTTTTTGGAGAAGAACTCGTCAGGCCAGTCTTCGGAATCGTACAACTCATCGAGAAGTTCTTCTTCTTCCTCTTCGCCCATGCCTTCGGTCTCGTAGTCGATACCGCAACCGTCATACGACTCTTGAAACTCAACGTCTTCGAAACCTTGGAACTCAAAGATCTCATCATCGTCCGCATAGGCTGCGCCTTCTAACATCTCAACCTCTTCTTCGTTCTGTGGACGAATGATATATGATCCGTTCCTCATTGTCTCGGATACAGTTACAGAGACATAGTCCTTATTTTCAAAAGACCCTTTGCCATACACCAGTTCTTCGATAAACGATTTTTTACTTGAGGCGAATACTAGGTACTCACCCCCAACTACAATACTCATAATTTTTTCACCCTTTCTTCATATTCCATAAAATCGACTTCATAAGGAACAAACACTTCTTGTCCTAATTCATATTGATCGTGCGAAGACTCTTCACACTTCACGATGTAACAAGAGTACGGAATCAAAGTTTCTTCGTGAACCGTTCCGAACTCATGCTTCTTCACAACCTCTCCGACCACGAACCGATCTTCACGTCCTTCCATCGGTTCAAAGTCAAAGGATTTTATTCTATCTCCCACTCGGGCAGTGTTTTCAAATTTCATCATAATTATGCCGCCTGTTTTAGGTCATCACGGATCGCCTTGACTTCAGCAACTCGGTCAGAAAGATCTTTGGTCTCAACGTTACAAACATAAGGTTTGTCGTAAGAACCAACGTTGATGTCAATGTAATGCGAACGGTGGAAGTAATCAGTCATCATATCATCTTCGTTGAAGAAGTCATCACCTTCCATCGCAGATTTTAGTTCAGTCAGGAACGAAACAATCTCAGGATGTTTCTTGTAAGTATCTTCAATCCAATACTCATTGACATTGACGTAATCGTCTAACTGAACATAGTAATTAGGGTTGTGATATAACTCACGTTCGATCTGGTCGAGTCTCGCTTCGTTACTAGCACTCACGATATCTAGATCACTAGACTTGATATTAACAACAAGGGTTGAATGGTGACGAACAGCGATAGACGCTTTAGCATTGTACTTTTTAAGGACTGCTTTGATCGCAGGGGTTAATGCTTTTTTCTTCTCTTGTGATACATAAGCCATAATTTTCTTCTCTCTCTCAATCAATTAGGTAACTATTATCTCATGCTGGGCATGTTTTGTCAAGCGTTTTCTTCAATTAATTACAAGTTTTTTGCAGAGAATCTTGGATACAATCGGAACGATGCCCGTTCTTCAAGAGTCTCTGAAAAGATCATTGGTTCAGGAAGCGAACGTTCGTCTAACGCATTGAAGAACAACGCCATATCAACATCTTCTTCTAACCAGATATACTCTTCGTTGAAGAACGAGTACTCCGAGATCTTGTCGGTGAAGTTTAGGTTCTCAGCCAAACGGACTGGAACTTTCAGGTAACTGTGTGACGGATCAGAAACATATGTCACGGCATTTTGGGGATTAGTCGCAAAACTCATTTTGACACCTCACTTATTAATTTCATCATATGGTAATCTTTCAAAAGAATGTCTCTAACACGTTCACGGTCAATCGAATCTGCAGCCCACTCGAAGTGA
>Ga0102812_10000800_pt1 | contig 22268 bp, 17 predicted proteins | sample ColrivemetaGS713_FD_79334 | JGI IMG/M metagenome (GOLD analysis project Ga0102812, IMG submission 79334) | Estuarine microbial communities from the Columbia River estuary - Flood tide ETM metaG S.713 | ecosystem: Environmental > Aquatic > Marine > Intertidal zone > Estuary | place: USA...
AGAAAAGGTAAGAGGGGAAATTGTGCTAATAAATGAAACCACTGTAAGGGTAAAAAACAGAATAATTAATATAACCGATATTGAATCGATTGGTAGAAAACACCAAGGAATTTATCGTGTAGCTGCCTTGATTGTAACCAACGGGATGAATGTTTTTCTTTTTGGAATGAATGATAATTTGCTAAACGGCTGGGACAAAATAAGTAATGCCTACAAAGCCAGTTTGCCCATGCTAGCGGTTGGCGTACCTTTACTAACCATTACCCACAAACGCAAAGCCGAACATTGGGTGTTTTTACCCGTTTTAAAAGACTGGTAAGAATTATATAATTACTAGTTCATTATTTTTCAGAGTAAATACTACTAGCAAAGTTGTGATGTATAGTGTTGTGCAAACCTTGACATCTAAAGTGGATTATCGGTATTGTGAGTCAACTTATAGTATTATCTCATTATTTTATAAATGGGCTTCATCAAAAATTCTACCTTTGCCAACCTTAAATGAAAGAAAAATTAGTTCTCATTTTTTTGGCACTCGCTAGCTTAACGGCTTGCAACAAAAATGTGTTGGTAGATTCGTTTCACGAACTGCCAGAAAGCGGATGGAGTTATAACAACATTGTGCAAGACAGTTTTGAGGTAAAGGAACCAGCATTTTATCATCAGATGTTTGCTAATTTGCGTATTAGTGGTGATTATAAATACGCCAACATTTTCTTAAAACTTACGATTATAGCTCCAGATAGTTCGCAAAAAGAAGAAGTGGTAACACTAAACTTAGCAGACAAAACTGGAAAATGGTTGGGGAGCGGAATTGGTGATAAAATTACTTTTCAGCTGCCCGTATTGGAAAAACAAAAACTAAAAGAAGCAGGCATTTATAGGGTTAAAATAGAGCAATATATGCGACTTGAAAACTTGCAAAATGTGGCTGCTGCAGGCCTAATGGTAGAACAATTAGAAGAAATTTAACAGGATAAAGATCACTTCGATACATTCTGCTTAAGCAAAATACTTAGAGTGAAAGCAGTAAATAATAAAAATAAGGAACAATTAGAACAAGATGAATAATTACGATGTAGCCACTTCGATACGTTTTGCTTTCAGCAAAACACTCAGTGTGACAACGTACTATTAAATAATACAAAAACTAAAAACGATACAATGAATAATTACGATGTAGCAATAATAGGGAGTGGTCCGGGCGGATATGTTTGTGCCATTCGTTGTGCCCAATTAGGCATGAAAACTGCCATAATTGAAAAATATAATACCTTAGGAGGAACTTGCTTAAATGTAGGTTGTATACCAAGCAAGGCCATGCTAGATAGTTCGCACCAATACCACGATGCAGTGCATAAATTTGAAGCACATGGCATTAAAATAGGAACGCCAAAGGTAGATTTTAAACAAATGGTTGCACGGAAGCAAGGTGTTGTAGATCAAATGACTAAAGGAGTAGAGTTTTTGATGAAGAAAAATAAAATTGACGTGTACGTTGGTTTAGGTTCTTTTGTAGATGCGAATACCATTGAAATAGAGGGGGATAAAAAAGAAACAATTTCAGCTAAAAACATTGTAATTGCTACGGGTAGCAAACCATCGAGTATACCTGGAATTGAAATTGATAAAAAACGGGTAATTACATCTACCGAAGCACTTACTTTAACAGAAATACCTAAACACCTAATTGTTATAGGCGGCGGCGTTATTGGTATGGAACTAGGTTCTGTTTATCGCAGGTTGGGTAGCGATGTAAGTGTGGTTGAATATGCCGAAAGCATTATACCTACAATGGATGCGAGCTTAGGAAAAGAATTGGCTCGTGTAATGAAAAAAGATAAGATGGCATTTCACTTAGGCCATAAAGTTACTTCTGTTTCTACAAACGGGAAAACAGTAACGGTAAAAGCAGAAGGCAAAAAAGGAGAAATAATTTTAGAAGGAGATTACTGCCTAGTTTCAGTTGGTAGAAAGCCTTATACTGCTGGTTTAAATGCAGAAAAAGCAGGTGTAAAACAGGATGAAAGAGGTAGAATTGCCACAAACGATTATTTACAAACCAATGTTCCTAATATTTATGCCATAGGCGATGTTGTAAAAGGAGCAATGTTAGCTCACAAAGCAGAAGAAGAGGGCGTTTTAGTTGCCGAGCAATTGGCTGGTCAAAAGCCACATATAAACTATAATTTGGTTCCTGGGGTGGTATATACTTGGCCAGAAGTAGCAGGTGTAGGTAAAACGGAAGAAGAATTAAAAGCAGCTGGTGTAGAATATAAAGTAGGCCAATTTCCATTTAGAGCAAACGGACGTGCTGTAGCCGGAATGGATTTAGATGGCTTCGTAAAAATATTAGCCAATAAAGAAACGGATGAAGTGCTTGGTGCTCACATGATTGGACCAAGAGTGGCAGATATGATTACCCAAATAGCAACAGCTATGGAATTTAGAGCAAGTGCTGAAGATATTGCTCGAGTTTGCCACGCACACCCTACCACTAGCGAGGTTACTAAAGAAGCGGCTTTAGCTGCCACAGGCAACAGAGCATTGCATAGTTAAGATAAGAATTATATTTGCTGAATTACAGTGCTAAAACGTTGTTTACTAACTGTTTAAAATGGAGTAAAATTAGCCTTCTTTTTTTGTACTGAAATGGAGTTTTTCATAATTTTAAGAGCTGTTTTTTACTTTTTTGGACACTTTTTATAAGTTTAGTGGGGTAAAATTATAGTCATATAAAAAAAAATCCTTATCCTTGAACGAACAGAAGAATCGGTAACCCATATTTATGCCCCATAGCAAGAAGAAAAATATAAGGAAGCTTAAAAACTTTGTTGTAGAAAAAATAGTTGAAGAAATTCCTGCAACATTGACTTATCATGGCTTACATCATACCCTCGATGTGCTTCGCGTGTGCAATGATTACATAAAGCGATTAAATATAGAATCGGAAGATGCATACTTATTAAGAACAGCTGCCTTAATGCACGATATAGGCATAATGTGGAATTACAAAAACCACGAAGAGCAAGGTATGGATTTTGTAAGAAACGAACTACCTAATTGGGGTTATTCAAAGCCTGAAATAGAAAAAGTGTGTGGAATGATACAAGCCACTCGTATACCACAAAAACCAACAAACATTTTAGAACAAATTATTTGTGATGCGGACTTAGATTATTTAGGAACAGATAAGTTTTATAGTATAGGTGAAACCTTATATAAGGAGTTTATTGTTTACGAAGTAATTAAAAATGAGAAGGAATGGGATATGCTGCAAATAAACTTTCTAAGCAATCATTCTTATCACACAGATTTTGCAAAGAGAAATAGACAGCCAGTTAAGCTAAAATTTTTAAAAGAGATTAAGAAAAAGTGGGATGTTGCCTAATTTTAACTCTATTTAGCCAAAACAAAGAATGACTGAAAAAAAAGAAGAAGCGATACAATGGAGTAGTATTTTTCATATCTACTCTATACTTTATACAATAATAGGTGTTTTATGTGCGGTAGTCGCTATAAAAGGATTTATGATTCCAAACCATTTTTTGGATGGTGGAGTAACAGGTATTTCTATTCTGGCACATGAAATATTTCATATTAATATCAGCCTACTTATATTAGTACTTAATATCCCGTTTGTATTTATTGGCTATCATAAAATAGGCAAAACTTTTGCGGTGCAGGCATTTGTTACCATTGCAATACTAGCTCTAGCTCTGCAGTTTTTAGAAGTTCCAACAGTAACTAAAGACAATATTTTAATAGCTGTTTTTGGTGGTTTTTTAATAGGATTAGGTATAGGCCTTGTAATAAAGGCTGGAGGTGTAATTGATGGATTAGAGATTATTGCAGATTACAGCAATAAAAAATGGGGTTTTACTACAAGCGAAATTATTTTATTAGTAAACTCTGTTATTTTCTTAACAGCCGCTTTTTCGTTTGGTATAGAAACGGCGATGTATTCAATTTTAACCTATTTTACAGCTACTAAAACCACTGATTATGTGGTGGATGGATTTGAGGAGTATACGGCCCTATCTATAATATCTAAGGAATCTGATCAGGTAAAAGAGATTATCGTTAAAGACTTTAATAAAGCTATTACGGTGTACAAAGGAGAGAGAGGCTATTTGCCAAAATCGTTTGATGTGAAAACGGATTGCGATATAATTATGACGGTGGTTACACGGCTGGAATTACATCGTATGAAAATTGCCATACACAAGGCAGATCCTACAGCATTTTTCTTTGTACAGAGTATAAAAGAAGTAACAGGCGGTGTGGTAAAAAGAAATAGAAAGCACTAAGCATGTTTTCCTAAGTGCTTTCCAAATAAAAACTAGTTTAAAACTAACTGCTTACAGCTACCCCTTTCAGAATATTGTTCAACGTTTCGCTTACTCGCATTGCTTTGCTTGTAAGTTGCTCATCTGGATGATAATAACCGCCAATGTTTACTGGATTTCCTTGCACTGCAATTAACTCTTGATTGATACGACTTTCGTTGCTACCCATAAGTTCTGCAATTGGTCCAAAAGCTGTTTTTAATTCCGCATCATCGTTTTGTGCGGCTAAAGCTTCCGCCCAATACATAGCCAAATAAAAATGGCTGCCGCGGTTGTCTATTTCTCCTATTTTTCTTGCTGGCGATTTATCGTTTTCTAAGAATTTCTCTGTTGCTAAATCTAGTGCATCAGCCAATACTTTTGCTTTTGGATTGTTGTACCGCTCGCTTAAATGTTCTAACGAAACGGCTAAGGCTAAAAATTCGCCCAAACTATCCCAACGTAAATAATCTTCTTCTACAAACTGCTCTACATGTTTAGGGGCACTTCCACCAGCTCCTGTTTCAAATAAACCTCCACCGTTCATTAACGGAACAATAGAAAGCATTTTTGCACTTGTGCCCAACTCTAAAATAGGAAACAAATCGGTTAAGTAATCTCGCAATACGTTACCTGTTACCGAAATAGTATCTTCTCCTTTTTTAACACGAGCCAAAGTGTAAGTAGTTGCATCTTCTGGGCTCATTATTTGAATATCTAAACCAGAAGTATCGTGATTTGGCAAGTAGGCATTTACTTTTTTAATCAACTCTGCATCGTGTGCTCTGTTTTTGTCTAACCAAAAAATAGTTGGCCAATTAGTTGCTCTTGCTCGGCTTACAGCTAGTTTTACCCAGTCTTGCACAGGAGCATCTTTTACTTGGCACATTCTCCAAATATCGCCTGCTTCTACCTGGTGTTCTAGCAAGGTATTCCCGTTGGCATCGATAACCTGTACTTTGCCATCTGCTTTTATTTCAAACGTTTTGTCATGGCTACCATATTCTTCTGCTTTTTGAGCCATTAAACCCACGTTTGGTACTGTGCCCATTGTAGTTGGATCAAAAGCCCCATTCTTTTTGCAGAAATCGATAGTTGCTTTGTAAACACCTGCATAACTGCTATCTGGAATTACCGCTAACGTATCTTGTTGCTTTCCCGCTGCATTCCACATTTGGCCGCTTGTGCGAATCATTGCCGGCATACTTGCATCTATAATTACATCACTTGGCACGTGTAAGTTGGTTATTCCTTTGTCTGAATTTACCATTGCCAAAGCTGGTCCGTTTGCTAAAGCTAATTTTATATCAGCTTCTATAGCTGCTTTTTTATCTGCCGGTAATTGCTCTATTTTAGCCACTAAATCGCCAAAGCCATTTTTAAAATCTACTCCAAGTTCGTTTAATTCGGTTGCATACTTTGCAACTACATCTTTAAAGAATACTTCAACTGCGTGGCCAAAAATAATGGGATCAGAAACCTTCATCATAGTTGCTTTCATATGCAACGAAAACAGGATTCCTTTTTCTTTAGCTACAGCTACTTGTTCTTGTAAGAAAGTCATCAGTGCTTTTTTACTCATAACTGTTGCGTCTATTATTTCGCCAGCTAAAAGGGGTGCATTTCCTTTCAATTCAGTCGTATTCCCAGCAGTATCGGTATGCTGAATTTGATAAGAAGTTGCTTCATTTAGGGTTATAGATTTCTCGTTTGAGAAGAAATCGCCGCTGCTCATAGTGGCAACTTCCGTTTTACTATCGGCACCCCAAGAACCCATTCTATGCGGGTTTTTCTTGGCGTAATTTTTTACTGCTTTTGGAGCTCTTCTGTCTGAGTTTCCTTCGCGAAGCACAGGGTTTACAGCACTTCCTTTTACTTTATCGTAACGAGCACGATAGTCTTTTTCTAAATCGGTTTTAGGCTCGTCAGGATAATTAGGTATAGCAAAACCTTGGCCTTGCAACTCTGTTATTGCCTCTTTAAGTTGCGGAATAGAAGCAGAAATATTTGGAAGCTTAATAATATTTGCTTCGGGTTTTTTTGCCAACTCGCCCAATTCTGCTAATGCATCGTTTACGCGTTGTTCTGCTGAAAGTAATTCAGGAAACAGACATAATATTCTACCTGCTAACGATATGTCTCTTGTTTCTACCACCACACCAGCCGCAGCTGTAAATGCTTGAACGATAGGAAGAAATGAGAAAGTAGCCAACATAGGGGCTTCATCGGTTTTGGTATAAATTATTTTAGCAGACATGGTAATTGTTTAAAGTGGTGCAAAGGTAGATTTTTTAAAGGTTGGAAAAAATAGGATTGTGTGTCAATATATGCAGTTAATTGGTACCTAAATAATCTCCTATGTGAATTATGACGATAGAAATACTTTATTTTTGTCTGACTATGAAAATTTTAAGTGCTTTTATCCTCTGCATTGTGGTATCCTCATGTTCCACTATTTATAAAAACGGCTACTATCAATCTAAAAAGTATAATGCCAAAATAATAAAGGGAAAATGGCACAATCAGAGCGAAAACTATGCTAAGACAAAAACTGGTTTAAATACAAGATTAGAGCCTGTTAGTGTGCAAAATGAGAAGGAGATTATGCAAGTATATTTGGTAGTTGAGAATACTCAACTGTTAGAGCGTAAAGTAAGCCTCGCTTCCGAAAATGCTACAGCTCATATCCAACAAAAACACACACAAACTTTGGATCAGATTGCGACTACTGCGGCAGTCAATCAAGTTAAAAAATTAGAGTCTTTAAATTTTGTAAAGTCTAAGAAAATAACACCGAATGAGGAAGAGCAACAACCTATGTTGGCATTAACGGCAATCGGATTATTCATTTTTGGGTTTATTTTTTATGCATTTTCACCCACAGCATCTATTGTATTTTTAGTTGCAGCCTTGTTAATGTCTTTTGTTTCAATTAAAAAATACAGGAAAAACAAGGATGATTTTGAGAATAAATGGGCTTTTAGAATTGCGAATATTTTAGCCTTGTTAGCAATCAACTTTCTATTTATATTATTGTTGATTGAGGTTTAGCTGCCTTCTTTTGAATTATCTTATTTTGCAACTTATTGTTTTTTAGCACCTAATTTTATTGTTTATTATTTAGTTTAATCTGGTTTATTTTACCTTTAAATATTCCTAACTAATTGCTTTAATTTGATAATAAAATATTTGTCAGATTAGAAATTTTTAGGTGTATATTCGATTATTGTGGTGCTGCACATCTCGCTAATTTTGATTCTATGAAAAAGTCAGTACTTATTGTTTCCATTTGCTTGTTTATCCTAACTAGCTGTAGTGTTGTTACCAAAAATGGCTATCGCCAAAGCAGAAAGTATAATCTTTCTAAAGTTCACTTTTCAAGTGGAAATAAAAATGATAGCAAAGCAAGCAAATCAAAAACTCAGACTAATGATTCTTCTTATTTAGCGAGTTTGCATTGGAATGAAATTTTGGAGTCAAACAAACAAAACAAAAATTTGACCTCTAATATCTCTAAAAAGGTAGAATTGCCAACTACAATTAATACGACAACAAATGATAAATCGAGCTATAAAAAATCTAAACAAGACTTAGCTAATATTGTACTGACACACAAGAATAATAATGCCAAGTTTGGGGCAGAAATGCCTGCAATATCAAAATTGCATAAATCAAAACTTGTAACTAAAAACATAAAATTAAAGAGCTCTACAAAAACGAATTCTGCTGCAAGTCCATTGTTCACCACTTCAATACTGTATGGCATTTCGGCTATAATTTTATATATAGTCTTAGTTGCACTAATTTCTTCTTCAGCACTTAATTCAGTTATTGTTTTCCTGCTTCTTGCCTTTGTTTTAGCCATCACAACTATATTGGCTTTTGTCTTGGCACTTATTGGCTTGCCTGGGACCCTTCAAGAGTCCTATTCTTTTATAGCACAAGTAGGAGCAGTATTGTGGACCATAATAACAGGTATTGTTGCTGTCCCCGTAGCAATAATTCTTTACGATATTTTTAGTTCGTAATCAGGTTAATCAAAAATTTCATTTTTTGTAAAATTACTCCTGGTGTATTATTAATAATGTTGGGCAAATGCAGCAGTAAATATTTTTAAGATTATACTCTATCTAGCAAATCAGAAAAGAAAAATAGTATTAACGAGTTGCGTCTGTTATTACAAACCTCCACATATTTCTGCAAGAACTTTAGGTTGATTTGCTAATTACACGGCCATTTCAACTAAATAATGCAACTTTGCCAATACCTGAAAAAAGGCAACATAAACACACGAGCATTATTTATGAAAAAAACGGTATTAATATTAATCGGCTTATTCTTTTTTACATCAGATTTATTTGCCACCAACATCTATGGCTCTGAAATTACTTATAGGCCATTAGGTTCAGGGTCCGCTAAATATGAAATTACCGTCAAATACTATCGTAGTTGTTCTGGAGTGTCTGCTAGTGTAAGTAATAACGTAACGGTAAGATGTGCTGGGAGCACAGCAAGTACTACGCTTAGTATGACACTTGCAGCGGCAAGAGATGTTTCATCGCTAAGTGCAACATCGGGGGAATGCACACCATCCAATACCTATGGCACGGGAAATGGCCTAGAAGAGCTACTTTATTTAGATACAATTGATTTTGGTGCAGCTCCTTATAACGCTTATGCTTCTTGTGGTGAAACAATAATAGAGCTAGGTGTTTGTTGTAGGAATTCCAATATCAACACAGGAATTGGAAACGCAAACCATTATAATTATGCCTCTATTTTTTTTAGTAATTTCAGCGAAAACACTTCTAGTTCTGCAGCACTAAAGCCCCTTTGGGTGGCTATGACGAACAAACCGGTTAGATACTACAATGTTCAAAACAATAGCGATAATGATTCATTGTCTTTTGCATTGGTTAATCCTTTGTCTGCATACGGCACTCCTATAAGCTATAATAGCGGTTACGGTGCAGATATACCCGTGAGCGTTTACTATTTTGGTTCGCTAGGTTATCCTTACAGTAATCCGAATTATTCTACACCTCTTGGATCATATTTCAATAAAAAAAATGGCGATTGGGTTTTTACACCGACGAGTACTAGTGAAATTTCTGCCTATGCGGTAGAAGTTACCGAATGGCGTAAAGATACAAGTGGGACAATGAAAAAAGCCGGTATTACTCGCAAGGATATGGGCTTAATTACCAAGACTTTTGGGGGCTATCAGTTATTTGAAAATGTTGCAATTGCTACCCATTCGTGCATTGGCGAAAATAGTAAGCTTTCGTTTGTAGCCAAAGATGATATTGTTGGTGCCGTTTCAGCCAAAAATGCAGATTCTTTGGTGGTAGAAGTTATTTCAGACTACCCTGTTTTATATAAACAAGATAGCATTAAACTCTCTTCGGGTACTCGAATATTTGGTTCTTTAAATTGGAACACAGATTCGTTTTTCAATGTGCCAAATTCTTTTGATGTTATTATTCGATTACATTCGGGTAAGTTTATCGACAATCCGTTGTTCGATTCTAGAAGAATTACCATAAACAATTATCCGCGTCCGCAACTTGCTGCACAGATTAATAAGCTGAGTTGTGGAATGGTAGAAGTTTCTGCCACTATGGACACCTTTAACAACCTTGAAACCATTGTTCGATATCAAGTTTTGGATACAGGTAATAATGTGTTGAAGAGTTGGTATTTATCTTCTGCAGATCCAATAGATACGTTTCTGTTGAACAAAGCGGGTACTTATTACATACAAACCAGTAGTTCTTATGCCTTAGTATGTGAAACAATCGTAACGGATACCATTGTGCTAACTAACAACGACATTTATCCATTGCCACAAGACACTGCCTATTTAGCGTGCTACACACCAAGTCAAACACTTAGCATAAATGCCAAATGGAAACAAGGTATTTGGAGCACGGGCGATACAGCACACAGCATTTCGGTAACAACGCCAGGCACTTATAGCGTTCAATTACTTGATAGTTGTGGCAATACGTTTAATCACGAATTTAAGGTTACGTTTAGATCTTACCATCCTATGCTAAGCGATGAAGCGGTTTGTGTAAACCTGCCTGTAAATTATTCCATTACGCCGCTTACTAAAATGAGTTGGAAATGGCCAAATGGAGGGAATACAACTAACTACACAGCTACCACAAGCGGCACAAAAATTTTAAGCATCTACGATAGTTTATGCAACTATAGCTTTACAGATACGTTCGAAATAAGTTATAAAAGCAAAGCGGTTGCGGATATACTTAAACCTTCCGATATACGCTGTGATGACATGAATGTAATTGCACAAGCGGTTTATAATCCAGATTATACCTACAAATGGAGCACGGGTTCCGATTCTAGCTCTACAGTAATAAAAAACCAAGGCTGGTTTGTGTTAACCGTTAGCAACCAATGTGGAAGCAGTCAAGATAGTATTTTCATCGTTCAACGCTACTCGCCCGAAATAGATTTAGGTAACGATGTTATACTTTGCACGGGAGATTCTTTATCTATTGGTGTGGTGAAAAACAGTAATTATACGTATTTATGGAATGACGGATTAACTGATGTAAGCCGAATAGCAAAAACAGAAACACAATATATTTTAAGTGCTACAAATGGTTGTGGAACTACGCCAGATACGCTAAATGTATTTGTAATTGATGTACCTTCGGTAGATTTAGGTCCAGATACAGCTATTTGGGAGTTTGATATTATTAACCTGAAAAATAGAACTCCAAGCAGATTTGTATCATACAAATGGTCTATTGGTTCTGAAGCAGATAATATAGCTGTAAAACTTGCCGGAACGTATTGGTTAACAGAAACAAACAAATGCGGTAGCGACAGAGACAGCGTTGTACTTCGCTATAAATTGGGAGTAACAGAACTTGCCGAAATAGGCATAAAACTGTATCCAAATCCCGTAAAAAATCAACTGAATATTGAGCGACTAAATGGCGAAGTGGCTACGCTTTCTTTTTATTCTATTTTGGGAGAGAAGGTATTGGAGCAGCAAATAGAAGGAGTGAAAAATGCGGTTAATGTTAGTTCACTTTCTATAGGAAGTTACATCGTTCTTATAAAGCAAGGCAATAGCGTAGTATCACAAAAAGTATTTGTAGAATAGGTTTTAGATTAGCGGAATGTCACAAGAAATAAAGTCGAAACTACATACAAGAAACAAACACAATAAACCCTATGATTTTGATGCATTAATCGCACAAACGCCAGAGTTCGCTCGTTTTATTACTACCAACAAATATGGAATTCGTACCATCAATTTTTTTGATTCAGAAGCCGTAAAACTGCTCAATAAGTCGTTGCTAAAAAATGATTATGGCTTAGATTTTTGGAACATTCCAGCTGGATATTTATGTCCGCCGATACCCGGAAGAGCCGATTATATTCACTTTATGGCAGACTTGTTATCCGAAGAAAAAAGCGGAGAAATTCCTAAGGGTAAAGAAGTAAAGCTGCTTGACGTAGGTACAGGAGCCAATTGTATATACCCGCTTATTGCAGCAATGGAATATAACTGGAGTGCGGTAGGTTGTGATATAGACGAAACTTCGGTAAAAGTGGCAAATGCAATTGTAAAAGCCAATTTGCCGCTTACTAAAAACATAGCCATTCGCAAACAACCAAGTGCAAATCACTTCTTCAAAAACATCATAAAACCTACGGAATATTTTGCTGCAACGGTTTGCAATCCACCGTTTCACGCTTCGGAGGCAGAAGCCATTTCTTCCAATCTGCGAAAAATAAAAAAGCTTACGGGCAAGAAAACAACCGAAACAAAATTAAATTTCGGGGGAACGCATAGCGAGTTATGGTATCCTGGAGGCGAGTTAGCGTTTATTAAAAATATGATAGCCGAAAGTGTAAACTATGCCACACAAGTGGGTTGGTTTACAAGTTTGGTAAGCAAAGGAGGCAATTTAGAAAACATATACAACGCCTTAGATAAGGTTGCTGCTAAAAAAGTAAGAACAGTAGATATGGGACAAGGAAACAAAATAAGTAGGTTTGTAGCTTGGAAATTTTAGTCTATAGATAGTTTAGGTAAGGCATTAAAACTTTAAAATTAGAATACAAATGAAAAAATTAATACTAATACTCAGTTGTCTTCCATTTTTTGTAAAAGCACAAAATTTAGATGAAAAAGCACAAGAAATTATGGCCGAAGGTAAACTCCTCTACCAAACTGAAATGGCATCGTGGTATGGAACGGACATGTTTTTAATGCAGTTTAGCGAGAGAGAAGAAATTGCGGGATATTTTTCTTATTTAGACAATGAGGTACCTACTTGTGTATTTTTCTCGCACGGCGAAATACCTGAAGTAATAGGCACTATAACCTTCGACTCCACTTACTTATTAGAGAAAGCAAATTCAGATTTAACTGTTCGAAATTTTACACCACTCGAGAATGAGCTATACCAATTACGTGAGGCTGCTTTGGAAGAAGTAGTAAACGACACATTTTATAAGAATTACCGAAATGCCAACCTCAATTTAATCCCGCTAATTACCGAAAAAGAGAAGAAAGTGTATATACTTACTGGCCCCACACAAAGTGGTGTTGTGCTTTTGGGAAACGATTATCTTTTGCAGTTTAACAACGATTTTGAACTGGTAAGCAAAAAAGAATTGCACAGAAACTTAATTCCGATAGAATATCGCACGGCAGATGATAAATCGGAAAATGCAGGAATAACTATGCACAATCACTCGCCAGAAACAGGCGATTTTATAACACCGACTGATGTTTGCACGCTAATGTTGTATGGTAAATTTACGGGTTGGGATTTGCATTATACCGTTTCTAAACATTACCTAAGTACGTTTGACTGCAAAACCAATCAACTGCATATTATTACAATGGAGGCATTGGAGAAAATAGATAAAGATCAGAAAAAAAGGAAAAAGAAGAAGTAGCTATTTTAATCCACAACCACCAACATGTCTGTACTTTCAATAATTTCCCACGTTTTATCGGGCAGCAGTTTTACGGTAGCTAAAAATTTGTCATAAGGCATTTTTGCTCCCCACTCTTTGGGTGAAATAAACGACAATATTTTCTTACCTGCTTTCTCATATAAGTGATAAAAATCATTGATTTGAGGGGTGAATTTCATTTCTGCCTCGTAAATGCCATACGAAACTTGTAAGCGGTTTTCGATTTCTTTTACCTGATTCATAATAACCTCTGCTTGTTTGCGGAGCATATTTATTTGCTGCTCTGCTTGCTTTTGCATGGCTTCTACAGCCGAAGTTTTTATCTTGCCTTTGTCCTCAGGTTTTATAACTGGAGAAGAAACAGATAACGGGATTGGAGAAAACTTTGCTTCACCTGTGTAATAAATGGAGGTATTCTCTTTTTCGCTCATCTTTTTAACCAAACACAAATTTAGGCTTTTGGTTTCAGCATTATTATTTTAGAACAAAAAACATACTTTACTTTGCATTGTTATACTTCCGAAATGAAAATAATTTACATCTTTACAATCGGATTGCTTTTAACATCGTGCAGCAGCCAATCTCAAAACACAAGTGATAAAACAACAGCAGAAAATACTATGACAAATACGAGTACAAGTTTTTATGATTTGAGTGTATTAGCTCTAAATGAGACAGATACATTAAAAATGGCAGATTTTAAAGGCAAGAAAGTGCTTTTAGTAAATGTAGCTTCTAAATGTGGATACACTCCACAGTATACCGATTTACAAAAATTACACGAACAATATGGCGACAAAGTGCAAATTATTGGTTTGCCTTGCAACCAGTTTTTGGGCCAAGAACCAGGCGGTAAAGAGGATATAGCACAGTTTTGTTCTGTAAACTATGGCGTTACTTTTCCTTTAAGTTCTAAAATAAAGGTAAAAGGTGGAGACCAAGATCCTATTTATCAATGGTTAACGAAAAAAGAATTGAATGGAGTAGACGACTACAAGGTAGGTTGGAATTTCAATAAATTTCTGATTGATGAAAATGGAAAATTAATTGGTCACTACGAATCGAGCGTAAAGCCACTAGATCCAGATTTGGTTGCAGCAATCGAAAAATAAAAAAAGTTAAACTTAAAACGTTGATTTGTTAAAGCGAACAATAATCGTTTGCTCATCAGAATGTACTTTTAGAAAGTACATTCCGTTTGATAAAAAGCTTACATCTAATGTTGTTATTGCATTTTTAAGCTCGTTTACTTCCTGTTTTAGCACTTGTTCTCCTAGCAAGGTTATCACCTCAACTCGGTCTATTTTTAAATCTTTTACATATACGTTTAGCACGTTTTGCGTAGGATTGGGGTATATGGTAATATTTTGTAAGTTTACGTGGTTTCCTTCAATTAATGTGTGTTTTGCGAGCAACCATATTTGTGGATCGTAAATTAATTCTTGCACCTCAAATCCAACATCAATTGTGGTATTTTGATTAGGGCTGTTGTGGTCTACAATTATCAACGTATCTTTAGTTTCACCTTTTAGTAAATACGGAATTTTAAGCGGGAAAAAGGATACAGAAGTATGCGAGGTGGTTTGGTTTAATTGAAGTTCAATTTGCGTGGCATTTTTCCTATTCCATCGTGTTACTAAACTTGGAAAGCCTTCATTGTAAATCCATATATCAAAAAAATTGGTTAAATCTTTACCCGATGTTTGCTCCATATAATACTTAAAATCAGGTGTGTTCGCAAAATCATAGCATAAATCAGGATCTTGAGCATAGTTGTACATCCCGGCAAAAAAGGCCGAATCGCCAATCTCCCAACGGAGCATATGCAGCACAATTGCCCCTTTTCGGTAGCGAATGTTTCCGCTAAAAAGTTCGCCAACGTTGGTTGTATCATACGCATACACCGCACCATTGGGTTGGCTTGTGGCTCTATCTCTGCAAATAGATAAGAACTCTGTAAAGTACTCCCTAGAAATTAGATTTTCACGTGCCAAACCGTTTATGTAGGTGGCAAAACCTTCGTTAAGCCATAAATCTCGCCAGCTTCCGCAGGTAATTTTATCGCCAAACCATTGGTGTGCCAGTTCGTGTGCCATAAGGTCAAAACCCAAGTCGCTCATAAAACTCATGGTTTGGTGCTCCATACCACCGCCTCGTCCAAATTGAGCGTGTCCGTGTTTCTCTTTTATAAAAGGGTAAGTGCCAAAAAGGCTATCAAATAATCGCATTTGCCCATCTATGGCCCAACGGAGTGTATCCGCAGCAGGTTTGTAGGCTGGGTAGAGGTAGTCTACGTGAAAAACGGAATCGCCACTACTCAATTTTATGTAATGACTTTCTTCGTAATAATTTGTAACAGCTACTGCAACCAAGTAGGTGGCAATTGGGTAGCGGTGTTTCCAATAAAAGATTAAGTCTTCGTTGGGCAATGTATCTACTTTTATAAGCATTCCATTGGCCGCAGCTTTGTTGCCTTTGGGTATAGTTATTTCCATATCCAACGAATCTATTTTATCTGCCAGCTGCTGTTTGCAAGGCCACCATCCGTAAGCTCCGTAAGGCTGCGAAAGTGTCCAGGCTATTGGTCCATCTTTTTGAAAATCATAACTAAATGCCTTTTGAACATTTAAAGTTGGATTGCCGTGGTAAAAAAGTTCAAGTTCTATTACGCCGCCTTTGGAAAGAGCAGTTGTTTGTATAATTACTTCGTCATTTTGGTGTGAAAAAACGAGCTTTTGTCCTTTGGATATTATAGAATCCACCGTCATAAAATTATCTAAATCGAAACTAAACGATGTGAAATTATCTTCTAGAGCCGTAAGTTTGGATATTACACTGCCACTTATTTGTCTAACGGCTGGGTTTATACTCAACTTAATGTTGTGGTAGGTAATATCGTAAGCTTGCCCGCTTCGCTTTTTACGAGTTTCGTTTTTGGCATAGTAGGTTTGCCTTTCTCCTTTTACTAAATCTTCGTAGTGTTGAGCCAAAGAAATTGAAACCCAACTGCATAAAACAAATAATAGTGTACCTCGCATTTTGATAAGGAAACAAACTTAATGCGTATTTGTGAGCGAAACGGATTTTGTTCTTCATTTTTTGGTTAGATGTGTTTTAGCATCCAAAAAAAAATAGTTGCAATTATGTATTTTTGTAAATATGGAAACCGAAGAAGCCAACATCGTAAGAGAACCCATTGCTAATTATGGTGATTTGAACTTGAATAAACTGTACACGTATTGGGATTATCTCAATTTTCAATTCGCAGAAAGGGTGGAGTTGATTAGAGGGAAAATCTTGAAGATGGCTCCAGGGCCAACATTTTCTCATCAAAAACTATCTGGTTCAGTTCATCTTAAATTTTACTCCTTGTTTAAGGATAAAACAAAATGTCAAATAATATATGCACCATTTGATGTAAAGCTTCCTATTCCGAAAGGAATAAAAGACTCTACAGTTGTACAGCCGGATTTAATAGTGGTTTGTGATGAAAGCAAATTAGACGAACGCTGCTGCAATGGAGCACCTGATTTGGTGGTTGAAATTCTATCTAAATTCAACCAAAAACACGATTTACACACCAAATTCGATTTATACGAAGAAGCCGGAGTAAAAGAATATTGGATTGCCGATATGCAAAACAAATCCATTTTAGTTTACACGCTAAAAGATGGAAAATACATCGGGCTGCGTCCGTTTGCTGAGGATATGAATGTGGAAAGTGTGCTATTTCCTTTTTTGAGTTTTAATGTGGGTGAGTTGTTTGATTTTTAGAAATCGTTACGTTAGCCGTCTCAGGATTAAGCAATTTTTGTGTTTCAATTCTTATTTTTGAAGTTAAATGAAATCCAAAAAGTCTATCATTCTGTTTCTGCTTTTTTTAGGAATTAATTCAGTTACATATTCCCAATCTCGCATTTATGTAAACCAGAATGCCACAGGAAGTGCAAACGGTACAAGTTAGACCAACGCTTATACTTCTATCGATTCTGCCTTTGCGAATTCTGTTTCGAATGACACAATTTGGATAGCGGCCGGACGCTATTTTCCTACAGGAAATGGCGTAAATGCTCGATTCGATTTGCCGAACGGCCGCCAACTATTTGGCAGTTTTGTAGGCACAGAAACCAGTATTAACCAACGAGATATGGCCAACAACAAAACCTATTTAGATGGAGATATAGGCACCCAAGGCTCAGCAAGTGACAATTGTAGAAATGTGGTTTTTGCAAATAACCTTACATCAGTGGTTTTGCTGGATGGCTTCCATATCGTAAATGGATATGCCTACACAGTTGGCGGCAGCATAACAGTGGGCGGAGGTGGAGCACGAATATTGAATAGTTATTTGCATTTTACCAATTGCACGTTTTCCGATAACTATACCTACATGCGAGGCGGAGCAATTTATGCTCAAAACACCTCAGGCATAGTTCTAAAAAATTGTGTTTTTAAAAATAATATTACAGGCAACAATACCCAAAGTCTTGGTGGAGCTATTTATATGAATAGCGGATACCTAACCATTCAATCGTGCACGTTTACCTCCAACCAAAGTAAAAGCGGCGGTGCCATTGCCACTTATTCTCCAACTGTAATTGTAGATAGGACTACCTTTTCGAGCAACAAAGCAACTACGGACGATGGAGGAGCTATTTACAATGGTTCCGAATCTACCTTATCGGTGTACAATTCGCTTTTTGCAGGTAATTATTCCGAAGGAAATTGTGCGGCTATTTATACTTCATCTTCACTAAATACCAATAACCAAAAATACATAAACTGCACGTTTGCAGATAATTACACCAAACAAAGCAACGGCTACACAGCCTATGCAAGCGATTATACAACCGTAAGTAACTGCATTTTTTGGGGAAATGTAGCCAGCAAGCCCCTTTTTAATTTACCTCCAGCCATAGAACCCAATGTAAATAATTGCCTTATAGAAGGTGGAATTACTTACGGTTCAAATAATATTGACAAAAATCCCCTTTTTGTAAAAGCAGGCGACGCACAAAATGCTCCGTTTGCGGTAGATACGTATGATTATAGTTTACAAGTAACCTCTCCCGCACTAAACAGCGGTTTAAATTCTTACGTAAACTCCAATTACAATCTTGATATTCTGGGAAATGCAAGAATACAAGGAAACACTACAGATATAGGAGCTGTAGAATCGCCCTATACCACGTTTAAAATCACCACAACTTCCAACGATCCAAATGCTGATGAAACCTTTGGCGGAGGTCAGTATTTAAAAGATTCAATCGCAAGAATAAGTACGAAAGCGAGAAATGATTGTTACATATTTTTATATTGGAAAGAAAACAACAATGTGGTAAGTTATGACACCAGTTTCACTATTTCCGTAACAGCAAATCGCAATTTTACAAGCCATTATTCGCAAATAGAATATGCTCATACAGCTAAACCTTATCCGCTGGAGCGGGGCACTGTTATAGGAGCGGGCTCATACCCTTGTAGTTATGATTCTTTACGAACCTTTATAGCAAGACCTTCGGGATGCTACCAATTTACTAATTGGACCTTAGATGGTGCAATCGTAAGTACAGATTCTATCTATACGACCTTGTTAAACACGGGTAATTGGCTTATTGCTAATTTTGAACCTAAGCAGCTTAAAATTCAACTTCTAGCTTCACCTCTAGCTGGCGGAACAACTAGCGGAGGAGGAGCTTTTACTTGTGACACGTTTATACAAATTACAGCTTCACCCAATAGCGGATACAAGTTTGTGGGCTGGAAAGAAAATGTAACTTTGGTTTCTAACAACGCAAACTATCCATTTGTTGTAAAAAAAGACATCAATTTAGTGGCCGAATTTACTAGCACTGCAAGCGTTAATAACCAGGTGCAAAACCAAATAGCATTGTATCCAAATCCAACGAATGGCGTTGTGAATATAAGAACAGATGTAAGCATAGATGCCATTACCATTATAGATATTACGGGTAAAGAAATGCTTAAGTTAGATAGACAAAGCTTTTTACAAAATGGGAATAGCATTAATATTAGTAGGCTTTGTGCTGGAATGTATGTAGTTGAAGTCTTGTCTAATTCAGCAAAAGCACATTTTAGCTTAGTAAAAGAGTAAGATTGCAAATAATCAAACTTAGTTGCACTAAGTTTTTCATTTATCAAAGACCCTTTTTTGACTAGCCCCAAAATATCACTCCTACGGAGTTTAGTTTATTGTGTAAAAAGATGAGTTGCCAATTTTTTGCTCCTATGGAGCAATCCAATCCTACTAGGGATGAAATATTGGTAAAAATCTGTCAAACATGAAAGTAAGTTCCGTAGGAACGGCACATTCGTAGTTCATCGAACATTTTTATTTTTCAGATTCAAAGTGTGCCACTTGGAATGACGGTTTGCTTTATTGTAGCTAAAAAGATTCTTCGCTTCGCTGTGAATCGCTGTATTTCTTTAGTCTCAGAGCGAAGCGTTGAGACTTTGTAAATAAACGGTGAAGCTTCGTCATTCCCAATCGAAGATGGGAATCTTATTTTTACTACTGTGAATTGGTTAGTGTCTTCACAAACCAATTCACAGTAAGCATTTGCAAACAACTTAAAACTCAGCTAAATCAAGATTTAGTTTTAAATATCAAAATACTCCTTAGTGGTAAAAACATAATCATCAATCAGTAATAATGATAAATCACCCGCCAATGGTAATCATACTCCTATTGTCGTGGTTTTTCATATTGCCAAAATCCTCAAAGCTTGTCATGCCAGAACGTACGGCTTTCTTCTTAAAAATGGCTTGTTGTATTAAAGCTTCAATAGGCTTGCCTTCTCGGTAAGGGGTAAGTAAGTCGGTTTCACCATTTGAAAACAAACAGTTTTTTAGTTTCCCGTTGGCTGTAAGCCGTATCCTATTGCAACTATCGCAAAATGGGTTGGTTACGGTACTAATTATGCCAAAAGTGCCTTGGTAGCCGTTTATTTTGAAATTGCGAGCGGTAAAATTCTGCTCGTTTGGTAATTGGACCAACTCTGTTTCTGTAAAATAGCCTTTTACTTGGTCTATTATTTCTTGGTAACTCACTAGTTTAGATTTATCCCAACTGTTTCCATCAAAAGGCATAAACTCTATAAAACGAACCGCCACCGGCTTGTTTTTGGTGTAGTTTACAAAATCTACTACCTCGTTGTCATTAAACCCTTTCAGTAAAACGATATTCAACTTTACTTTAAACCCCTCTTGCAGTAATAATTCTATGTTTTTAAAGGCTCTATCGAAATGATCTCGTTTGGTAATCGCATCAAACTTATTCGAATTGAGTGTATCTAAACTTACGTTTATGGTTTTTAAGTTACCGTTTTTAAAGGTGGCTATGTGCCTGTCTACCAATATGGCATTGGTTGTTAATGAAAGTTGCACAGGCATTGCAGAAAGTGCTTGCAAAATCTCTGGAAAGTCTTTTCGCAACAAGGGTTCTCCGCCCGTAAGTCGTATTTTGTCTACTCCATTTTTTACAAATAAAGCGGCTAAATCTATTACTTCTTGGGTGGTCATTAAGCTAGATTTTGGAGATAACACCACACCTGTTTCGGGCATACAATATGTACACCTTAGATTGCACTTTTCCGTAAGCGAAATGCGTAGGTAATTGTGCTCTCGCCCAAAACTATCTTTTAATATTTCTGTGGTTTTCCCCATTAGTGACGTTCGCCATTCAACACCTTAAAACTATGAAACAAAGCAGGAAAAACGGCATCTAAACTTTCTACCACTCCTTTGCTGCTTCCCGGCAAAGCTAACACTAAACTACTGCCCAACGTACCTACCACACTTCTAGAAAGCATGGCGTACGGCATTCTATCTTGGCCATAGCGTCTTATAGTTTCTTCAGCACCTAAAATTCGCTTATCAAGCAACGGAATTACCGCTTCGGGTGTTACATCTCTTGCAGATAAACCCGTACCGCCAGTTAAAATAATTACATTGCACTCTTTGGCTAGTTCGGTCACCGCATCTTGTATTATCTTCATATCATCAGGAATTACAACAGTTTCCTTAATCACAAGCCCATAAAACTGCATTTTTTCGGCTATAGCTTTGCCCGATTTATCCTCTCCTATTCCTGCAGAAATAGTATCTGAACATACAATAATACCTGCTTTTAAATGGGCCACATCTGCAAGCGGATAAGAACTCTTACCACCTTGTTTTTCGAGTAGCTTAATGTGATGTATTTCAACTCCTTTGTCGATAGGCTTAAGCATATCGTACATATTTAACGCAACAATGCTTGCACCGTGCATGGCTTCTACCTCCACACCCGTTTTATATACAGTTTTTACCGTTACGGTTATCGCCACTTCTAATCCATTAATAGCATACGAAATTCCCGTGTATTCAATCGGCATGGGATGACAATCCGGCAATAATTCGGGCGTTTTCTTTACACCAAGCAAACCGGCAGCCTTGCTCATAGCAAAAACATCGCCTTTGGGCACTGTTCCATTTTCTATAGCCGCTATTGTTTCTGGCTTGCTCACCTTTACAATGGCTTGTGCCGTTGCAACACGAAGTGTACTCGATTTATGTGTAATATCTACCATTTATTCTTTTTCCATTGATGATCTCCTGTTTCAAATATCTCTTTGCCAAAGATGGGGACTTCTGCTTTTACTCGGTTTACAATAAATTCTGTAGCCTCGTACACCTCTGGCCTATGTGCTGCTGAAACGAATACAAAAAAACAAATTTCGCCTACATTTACGTTGCCTAAACTATGGTAAATATGCATACAGGTTAGGTTAAATTTATCAAATGTTTCTTCGCGAATTTCGTGCAACTTTTTCTCCGCCATTTCTTCGTAGCAAGAAAAATCTATGGCACTTACCGTTTGTTCCTCTACCTTATCTTGTCTTACCTGGCCTAAAAAAATATTGTGGGCACCTATCTCCGTTTTTGTCTGATGCTTGGCAATGGCAT